>ERZ791821.637-NODE-637-length-27467-cov-3.576572_pt1 | contig 27467 bp, 24 predicted proteins | sample MGYA00510300_ERZ791821 | MGnify/ENA primary metagenome ERZ791821 (study PRJEB30046, sample SAMN00792034) | human gut metagenome | study: EMG produced TPA metagenomics assembly of the A metagenome-wide association study of gut microbiota in type 2... | reverse complement strand
TAAAAACTTTTCTTTGCCATATTTTCTCCACTACTTAATAAATTTTCTATGACTAATTGTAATATTATATATATGATAAAACAATACACAAATTATATAAGTAATAGTTGACAATAATACATAGAAAATTGTATAATAAAATAAATAATATATTAAATATATAAAGTATATAGTTAAACGTAAATTAACATAGTATTTATGAAATTAGAAAATAAAAAGGGGGGGTTACGAAAAATAAGAATCGATAAAAAATCCATACAATGAAGAAAATCCTGGATTATATTGTATGGAAGAAAAAGGGGTAACATAAACATAGAAGGTATTAAAGTAAATAAAGGAGGAATATGATAGGATCAAATCTAAACCAAAAATGATTGTAGCGTTTTTATTAATGAGTGCAATATTAATGATGTCTATTCAAACAAGTATGGCAACGGAAAAAGATATTATGAGTAACGATGTGATAAAACAAGCATTTGATAATAACGTGAATAAAATAAGTTGTATTCCAGAAACTAAGACTATATCGTTACCATGATATATGGATATGAGGAGGTGTTCATATGTCAACAAAAAATAATAAGCTTCGATTTATTGATGAAGAAAAAACAAAGGAATTACAAAAAGATTGGAAAGGATATGGAAAATCTCAAGTATTATTTGGAATTGTGGTTTTTGTGATTTTTGTGTTATCAGCATTATATTACTATATTTTATAGATTTTAAGTTTTTAAGTAAGTGGTTATGGATTTTCATGGAAGAAGTCACCTACAATTACAAAACGTGTGATTGATGGTGGCAGAACAGGAGAAATTTTATGTTTAGGAGTCATAAAAAATTCTTCTGGTTTTACAAAGCAAGTTTCGCTGTCATTTGAATTTTATTGCAATACAGGGGGAGGAATTGAAGTTCGTTAAATTCTGTAGAGCTTAAAGTTAATCTAATAGCAACTTAATGCTGGAGAGGACTGTCATTATGGCAGTCCTTACTTATTTGTGTGCCGAGCATGGCACTAATCTCGTTGGTGCAAGTCCAGTCACGGGTATTTACCGCCAAGTGTAGCGAACTACAAGTCAGTACTAGTAGTTGTAAATCAAGAGGTTGTGGGATGAAAGATTAGTGTCTTACCTCTTATTAATCCTATCAATAAGTGAATTAACACTTTCAGCTAATTCCTTTTTCAAATCCCCAAACATTTCTCTAATAGCCACTTTCTTTCGAATCAAAAATAAACCAATCACGATCAAAACAACAACAGGCAACATCCATCTTAATGAACCCATCCAAAAGCTGGCAGCAGTACTTCCACGATAGCTTAATTCCAAACGATTTCCAGTCAATTCAAAATCACAAAGATCATGAATATTTTCATCTGAATCGATCAGGGTAGAGACTGCTTTGGTAGATGTATTTTGTTTCACTGTATTTGTTACAATCTTCTTAGGTGTAATAGTCACAGTCACAGATTCTTTCGGATTCACAGAAGCAAATACATAATGACCACGAATTTCCTCACCATTTTGATTCGCAGGCAATGAAATCTTATCAGAGAATGTCACTTTCTTGCCGCCAGTAAATGAAAAATGTTCTTGTGATTTCATCAAACTATTCGGAAACAAAGCAGAGAAATCTTTATTACAGTCTGAAACACTTCCTATTTGTACAAAAGATAAAGTAACATTATGATCACCATCTAAATTTACAGAATCAATGGTTTGTCCTTTGAATTGCTTTTTGATCACAGATAACTGATGGTCAGTCACAGCCTTTTCAAAAGAAAAAGACACTTTACGGCGGATATCTTTGGATGTGTTCCATACCGTAGCGATCTCATAAGTTGAAATTGGCAATGTAACAGAAGAAGTAAAGAGGATTTCTTTTTGTTTGATCGAATTACTAAATAGCTGTTTCCCATTAAATGTATAAGTGACAGGAATCTTCTGGTTTTCCTGAATGAAATGAGAGACATCCAGAGATTCTTTATAGTTGATGTTTAATGTAAAAGGGTTGTCCTTGTGGCATGTGGAGCTGTAAGTCCCAAAGGAGTTTTTCGAATGGAGAACCGCTCTTGTTTTCTGCGCAAGATCAGAGAAATTGTTGGCATCAAAGCTTATGCATAAAGTTTTTCCATTGGATGTATTTTCCCAAGTGATATCATTTCCAGTGAAATAAGAACGGATCTTTCCAGTATTTTGATCTAATGTTTTTTGTGGAATGTGAAATCTTATTGTTCTTGTAAGTTTTCCGGAGTCTTTTGTCTTTGTGTCAATATCAATAGAGGATAAAGGAACATAGGACATTTCATCAATATTGATCTTATCTTTCGTTTCATAAGTCTTTCCAAGGAAAGAAATCTCCGTATTTTTTAAATCCCAGAGGTCAGAAGAGGAATCTTTATTGATATATTTTCCTTCATACAAAGCCGTGTAAAGCCATGTCATTAAATCTTTGGATGTGAAGTTTTCTTTGTAAATAAGACCAGAAACAAATGGGGAATCTCCATATTCATAAGTAATCTCCGGGGAGAAATTAAGAAGATCACTGACTTTCTTTTTATAATCATCCAAGGATGAAAAATGAAGGCGGAATGTATAGGTATCATTTCCATCTGTGGAGGATGAAGTATAAGTCAGGGAATCCGGGCAGGATTCTTTGATGAGTTTATTAAGATCTTTTTTGCTTCCCTTAAAATAAGTATGAAAATCACGGGAAGAAAAGGTACAAGACATCACTCTTGTACCTGAAAAGTCTTTATTTAATTTTACTGTGCTGGTAAGATTCACACCGCAGCCGCATAAGAGAAGCAGTGAGAACAGTAATCCAAAAAGAAAAACTTTTTTCTTCATAAGGGTCTCCTTATTATTTAAGATTAGCTAAATAAGTATCATTGATCGCAATAACTTTTTTCATAGCATCACGTCCTGGAGCTCCGATCGTATTACGTTTTTCAACGCAAGTTTTCATGCTGATGGCTTCATAAATATCTTCTTCGAAAACAGGACTGATCTTCTGGTATTCATCTAGAGGAAGTTCATCTAGAGAAATATGTTTATCAAGACAAAGAAGTACAAGCTGTCCAACGATTCCATGAGCATCGCGGAAAGGAACACCGTGATTTACAAGATAGTCCGCAGCATCAGTTGCATTTGTAAATCCGTGTTTTGCACTTTTTTCCATCTGTGGTTTGTTAAATGTCATGGTATTCATCATTCCAGTAAATAAAGAAATACATCCTTTGACAGTATCGATCGCGTCAAATGTAAGCTCTTTATCTTCCTGCATATCTTTATTATATGCCAGAGGGATTCCTTTCATTGTTGTAAGGATAGAAGTTAAAGCTCCATAGACACGTCCTGTCTTACCACGAACTAACTCAGCAATATCAGGATTCTTTTTCTGAGGCATGATACTGCTTCCTGTACTGAATCCGTCATCAATGGATACAAATTTGTATTCGTTAGAGTTCCAGATGATCACCTCTTCACTGAAACGACTTAAATGCATCATGATCGTAGATAGAGCAGATAAAAGCTCAATCACATAATCACGGTCAGATACAGAATCCATACTATTTAATGTAGGACCATAGAAATTAAGCAGAGAAGCTGTCTGTTCACGGTCTAATGGATAAGTAGTACCAGCAAGAGCACCAGCTCCTAAAGGACAGTAGTTCATTCTGTCATAAATGTCAGTTAAACGGCTGTAATCTCTTTTAAACATTTCCATGTAAGCACCTACATGGTGAGCAAGAGTGACAGGCTGAGCTTTCTGAAGATGTGTAAATCCAGGCATAAATGTATCAATGTGTTCTTTCATGATACGATGAAGTGTTTCCATTAATTCTTTTAATAAATATTTGATATCAACAATTTCATCTCTTGTATAAAGTTTCATATCTAAAGCGACCTGATCATTACGGCTTCTTCCAGTGTGAAGTTTCTTTCCAACATCACCGATGCGATCAATAAGGTTTGCCTCTACAAAGCTATGGATATCTTCATATTCACTTGTGATCTCAACTGCTCCAGTTTGGATATCCTTTGAAATTCCTTTTAAACCATCGATGATCTGATCACGTTCTTCTTCTGTTAATACACCAACACTTGCAAGCATCGTAACATGTGCAATACTTCCGCGGATGTCTTGTTTATAAAATTTCTGGTCAAAGGAAATAGATGCATTAAAGTTGTAAACTAACTGATCTGTTTCTTTCGTGAAGCGACCGCCCCATAATTGTGCCATAAGTGTTTCCTCTTTTCTGTATATATTTTTATTCTTTATCATAAAATCAAATGAATTTACTTTTCTATTCTACATGAAATAACTCGATTTTGCCACAAATTTTTTGCATCAAAGGGAAAAAATTTATTTTTGACACTCTCATCATATAGATTCTTTGAATTAAGATAGAATAGACAGAGAAAAATTAACGCACAATAAAAAGAAAGTTATGAAAATGGGCGGTGACTATGAAAAAGAGATATCAGATAGAAAAATATACAATCCTGTTTGCGATTGGAGGAATGGCATATTTTTTGCTGGAAGTTTTAGTACGTGGATATTCACATTATTCGATGTTTTTATGTGGTGGGGCATGTTTCCTTTGCTGTGGGCTTCTAAACGAAAATGTAAAGATCAAGATAAGTTTTATTAGTCAGATGGTATTATCTTCTGTGATCATCACGGTATTAGAACTTATTACAGGTTTTATTGTAAATGTATGGCTTAAGATGGATATTTGGGATTATTCGCATCTTCCATATAACTTTATGGGACAGATCTGTTTATTGTACTCGGTATTTTGGTTTCTTATTTCAAGTGTAGCAATCGTGCTGGATGATTTTCTAAGATACAAATTATTCAATGAAGAAAAGCCACATTATAAGATTTTTTAAGAATGTAGTATAAATAGCAGTTCACAGGGAAAGCTATCGACATTTGAGGGAAATTCTGTTAATCTATTATAGGTACAAATAGTAGATTGGAGGAACAACAAAATGAAATTTACAATGGGAAGGACAATGAAGATCCTTGTAGCAATTTTGATCGTAGCAATCATTGCGATCGTTATGCTCTCACCATATTCTTTTGAAAAATATACAGCATCATCTAAAATGATTCAGGTTACTTCGACTGATACTGTAACAAAAGATGCAAATGGTAAGAAAAAACAGCAGGTATATTCATATAAAAAAGATGATAAAAAATACACAGAGATCGTCAATGTTTTAGATCAGTATTCTTATCATTTTACAACAAAGACATTAACTAACTCATCTCAGATGAGTGATTCTAGTAAGCCACAGATGATCATGTTATTTGGAAATAAAATGCTTGTGATCAGTGATTCAGGAGAAATCCTTCTAGATAATCATGTATACCGCATGGGATATTCTGGTGGAAAAGATGCGAAAAAAATGATGAAAAGCATCAACAAGATTTTAAAGAGTGAATAAAATATAATAGGGGAAGACATCATGGGATATAAACGTCTTTATAAAAATTTGATCGACATTATCAAGGAAGAACAGGCAAAATTGGGATTTCGAAGAGAAAGTATCCGTCTGTACTATCCACTAAGTTCGTTAAACCATTTTTTTGAAACACAGGATACAGAAGAACAGATGAAAAACAGACTTCATGGAATACCAGATTTTATCAAAGAAACTTTAGGAGATATCAAAGTTACTAGCAAAAAAGAAAGATTTTGCTTCTATATTCCAGAAGAAGGCAGTAACTACGTCCATGAAAATACAAACCCCAATGAATTTATCAAAGAACTGGTAGAAATCGTTGGAAAACACGGATGTAAAATGGAAGATATTATTGCGTTATTTAAACAACATGATAAAAACATGTTTGTAGAAGAAATTCATAATGGAGAATTTGATTATCTGATCCGTTTTTCAGAAGAAAATGAAGATCCATATTATTACTGTTTTCACGATGAGGGATGTCATATCATCTATCACCGTTTTTTACCAGAAGATTATGAAGATTTCGGATTTTAAACAATGTTATTAAGAATACATATAGGAGGAATAAGTCATGAGTGAATTATTAGATATGATCAAAACAAGAAGAAGTATCAGAAAGTACAAATCAGATATGGTACCAAAAGAGATCATTGATAAGATCGTAGAAGCAGGAACTTACGCAGCCACAGGAATGGGACAGCAGTCACCGATCATTCTTGCAGTTACGAACAAAGAAGTGAGAGATAAACTGTCTAAATGGAATGCAGATATCATGGGAACAGACACCGACCCATTTTATGGAGCACCTGTTGTATTGGTTGTCTTAGCAGACAAAAACCGTCCAACAGCAGTCTATGACGGAAGCCTTGTTATGGCAAATCTAATGTTAGAAGCTCATGATTTAGGAATCGGAAGCTGTTGGATCCACAGAGCAAAAGAAGAATTTGAAAGTGAAGAAGGGAAAGAATTATTAAAATCTCTGGGAATTGAAGGGGATTATGTTGGAATCGGACATTGCGTACTTGGATATGTCGATGGAGAGTATCCGGAGATTCCTGAACGTAAACCTAATTGGGTATACAATATTGATTAATTGTTGGTTGATAAGCTGAAGTTATTGGTGGAATATTATAAAAATGGTTATCTGTCTGCGACCCGCTTTCGCTCGACTCACACGTAGCTGTACTAAGCTCCTGAATGATCTTACGATCATCCACTCGCTAAGTGCAGACGTGTTCCTACGGTCGCAGACAGATAACCATTTTTATAATATTCAATAATTTCAGTATAAATATAGAAATCCAATATCGTTTAACATACACATTTGTGGTGATTTGAATAGCCGTCTGTGTATATGAGAAAAACGAAATCATAGTATAAAAGATCCAGAGCCATTGAAATTTTGCGAATCAGCGACCGTTCAAAACGGCGAGCAAAATTTCTGGTCTGGATCTTTTATACTATGATTTCGTTTTTCTCATATACATTCGAACGACTACGTCAAATTACTTGTTGTTATTCTTCTCAGCTTCCTGCATCTTCATAGCACGAACTTTTAAAGGAAGTCCAAATAATGTAATAAATCCATCCGCATCATGATGATCATACATATCACCAGTTGTGAAAGATGCTAAAGATTCGTTGTATAAGCTGTATGGAGAAGTAGTTCCAGCCTTGATGATATTACCTTTGTAAAGTTTGAATTTAACTTCACCTGTTACATACTGCTGAGTAGATGTAACGAATGCCTGGATTGCTTCGCGAAGAGGTGTGAACCATTTTCCTTCGTATACAACCTGAGCCATCTGGCTTCCAAGTTTCTTTTTAGCTTCCATTGTTTCACGGTCAAGGATTAATTCTTCTAACTGATCGTGAGCTGCCATTAAGATTGTTCCACCTGGAGTTTCATATACACCACGGGATTTCATTCCTACAACACGGTTCTCAACGATATCAACGATACCGATACCATTTTCACCACCAAGACGGTTTAATTCAGTGATGATCTCAGAAACTTTCATTTCTTTTCCGTTTAATGTTTTAGGAACACCAGCTTCAAATGTCATAGTAACTTCTGTATCTTTATCTGGAGCGTTTTCTGGAGCTACTCCTAAAACAAGCATGTTGTCGTAGTTTGGTGCTAAAGAAGGATCTTCTAATTCAAGACCTTCGTGACTGATATGCCATAAGTTACGGTCACGGCTGTAGCTGTGGCTTGCGTCAAATGGAAGGTGGATTCCGTGTGCTTCACAGAATTCGATCTCATCTTCACGAGACTGCATTGTCCATACATCTGTCATACGCCATGGAGCAATGATCTTGATGTCTGGAGCTAATGCTTTGATACCAAGTTCAAAACGGATCTGGTCATTTCCTTTTCCTGTGGCACCGTGGCAGATTGCAACAGCATTTTCTTTTCTGGCGATTTCAACTAATTTCTTAGCGATTGCTGGACGAGCCATAGATGTTCCAAGAAGATACTGATGTTCGTATACAGCACCAGCCTGTACGCATGGCATGATATAGTTATCGCAGAAATCATCAACGATATCTTCGATATATAATTTAGATGCTCCGGATAATTTTGCTCTTTCATCAAGTCCATCTAATTCGTTACCCTGTCCACAGTTAACACAGCAACAGATAACTTCATAGTCAAATGTTTCCTTAAGCCAAGGAATCAGAGCTGTAGTATCAAGACCTCCGGAATATGCTAAAACAACTTTTTCTTTCATGAAATAAATCCTCCTAAGTGTATATTGACGGGATGTTTTCCTATTATATATAGGATCTGATATTGAAAATCCCGTATGTTCATATAAATATTTGCTTGTTTACTAATATACGTTATATTTACATCTTTTGCAAGGATTATTTTCGAAAATAATGAATATTTATAATATAAAAATGAATAAAATGAAAAATAATTGCATATTTATACAAAACTATTGCATATTTTAAAATTCAGTTGTATACTTATGAACAATGATTAAAAAAATAACCTACATTATAAAGAGAAGGACAAGGAGATTAACATGATCAAAGCAGGAATCATTGGATCCACAGGTTACGCAGGACAAGAACTTGTAAGAATCCTTACACAGCATAAAGATGCAGAGGTTGTATGGTATGGATCCAGAAGTTATATAGACCAGAAATATTATGAAGTATTTAGAAATATGTTCCAGATCGTTGATGACAAATGTCTGGATGATAACATGGATGAGCTTGCATCTAAAGTGGATGTGATCTTTACAGCAACACCGCAGGGACTTTGTAGTTCTTTAGTATCAGAAGAAATCTTATCTAAAGTTAAGATCATTGATCTAAGTGCGGACTTCCGTATTAAAGATGTAAATCGATATGAAGAATGGTATGGGATCAAACATCAGAGTCCAGAATTTATTGATGAGGCAGTTTATGGACTTTGCGAGATCAATCGTGAAGATATCAAGAAAGCACGACTGATTGCTAACCCAGGATGCTATCCAACATGTTCTACATTATCCATTTATCCAATGGCGAAAGAAGGACTCATTGAGATGAACAGTGTGATCATCGATGCTAAATCAGGAACATCCGGAGCTGGACGTGGTGCGAAAGTCAATAACTTATATTGTGAAGTAAATGAAAATATCAAAGCATATGGAGTTGCAACTCACAGACATACGCCAGAGATCGAAGATCAGTTAAGCTATGCATCTGGAGAAGAAGTATTATTAAACTTCACACCACACTTAATTCCAATGAACCGTGGAATTTTAGTGACAGCATATGCAACACTTAAGAAAGATGTAAGTTACGAAGAAGTGAAAGCAATCTACGACTCTTATTATAAGAATGAAAAATTCGTCAGAGTGTTAGATAAAGATGTCTGCCCTGAGACAAGATGGGTAGAGGGAAGTAACTATGTGGATGTCAACTTTAAGATCGATAAACGTACAAATCGTATTATCATGATGGGTGCCATGGACAACCTTGTAAAAGGTGCAGCTGGACAGGCCGTACAGAACATGAATCTTATGTTTGGATTAAAAGAAACTGAAGGATTAGAATTAGTACCAATGTTCCCATAGGGCTTTGGTAAGGAAGGACTAGAATTATGAAGATCATCAATGCCGGAGTAACAGCTCCAAAAGGTTTTAAATGTGCAGGACTTCGTGCCGGAGTGAAACCAGGGAAGACAAACAAAGACATGGCAATGATCGTAAGTGAAGTGCCAGCAAAGATCGCAGGAACATTTACAAAGAACATTGTAAAAGCCGCTCCAGTTTTATGGGGAAAGAAGATCGTAGAAGAACAAGAAGCAGTCAGAGCAGTGGTAATTAATACAGGAATTGCAAATGCATGTACGGGTGCACAAGGATATAAGAATGTTGTAACAGAAGCAAAAGAAGTAGCGAAATTGTTAGATATTAAACCAGAGGAAGTTGTCGTAGGTTCCACAGGAGTTATCGGACAGCAGCTGCCAATGGATGTGATCAAAGAAGGAATCAAGAAGTTAGTTCCAGAATTAAAAGCAGACAGACAAAGTGAAGAAGATGCATCCTGGGCTATCCTTACAACCGATACAAAACCAAAAGAAGCGGCAGTAGAAGTAGAGATCAATGGAAAGACAGTTACAATTGCAGGTATGTGCAAAGGTTCTGGAATGATCCACCCAAACATGGGAACAATGCTTGGATTTATCACTACAGATGCAGCAATCGATAAAGCTTTATTATTAGAACTGCAGAGGGAACTCATTGAAGATACATTCAATATGGTATCAGTTGATGGAGATACATCTACAAATGATACGGTTTTTGTATTTGCAAATGGAATGGCAGAAAATAAAGAAATTACAGAAAAAGATGCAGACTATGAAGCATTCAGAGAAGGATTATTATATGTTAACCAGTCTCTTGCAAAACAGATCGCAGGGGATGGAGAAGGATGTACACGTTTATTTGAAGTTCATGTAGCTGGTGCAGACTCCAAAGAAAATGCGAAGATCTTAAGCAAATCTGTCGTAACATCAAGTCTTACAAAAGCAGCAATTTACGGAAAAGATGCAAACTGGGGAAGAATTCTTTGTGCACTTGGTTATGCTGGAGTTGATTTTGATCCAGTCAAGGTTGATATTAGTTTAAAAAGTGCGGATGGTGTGATCGAGATCGTAAAAGACGGAATTGCAACAGATTATTCTGAAGATGAGGCAACGAAAGTATTATCTGCAGATGCAGTGACAGCAGATATTGATGTTCATAATGGAGTGTTTGAAGCAACTGCATGGGGATGTGATCTGACACACGATTATGTAACAATTAATGCAGATTACCGATCATAAGAATAAGATTTATTATAGATAGACGACAAAATAAAAGGCATAAAAGCAGACAACTATGAAAGGAAGAATCAATGGAACAGATGAGAAATGAAATTAACGAATTGATCGAGCAGTCAAAACAAAAAGCAAAAGTATTAACAGAGGCATTACCATATATCCGTCGTTTCAATAACTGTTACGTTGTTGTAAAATACGGTGGAAGCGCTATGAAAGACAAGAATCTTCAAAAAAGCGTGATCAGAGATGTTGCACTATTAAAACTAGTAGGTATGAAACCGATCATCGTACATGGTGGTGGAAAAGAGATCAGTAAATGGGTTCGTATGTCAGGAAAAGAACCAGAATTTTACCATGGACTTCGTGTGACAGATAAAGAGACAATGGAAGTTGCTGAAATGGTATTATTTAAAGTCAATCAGGAACTGGTGGCCATGATGGCAGAAGTTGGGGTTAAAGCCGTAGGTCTTTCTGGAAAAGATGCTGAAATGATCCGTGTAAAGAAAAAAGAAATGCCTGGAAAAGATCTTGGATATGTCGGTGAGGTTAAGAGTGTCGATACAACACTTCTTGAAGCATTGATTGAAGATGATTTTGTACCAGTTATTTCTCCAATTGGTTTAGGAGATAACTATGAACCATATAATATTAATGCGGATGACACAGCATGTGCAGTTGCAGAAGCATTGAATGCAGAAAAACTGGTATTCTTAACTGATATCGAAGGGGTATTCGTAGATCCAGAAGATAAATCAACATTGATCTCTGAGATGGATCTTAAACAGGCAAAAGAATTTATCGATAACGGAGTTGTTGGAGGAGGAATGCTTCCAAAACTTAAGAACTGTATTGAAGCGATCGAAGGTGGAGTATCCAGAGTCCATATCTTAGACGGACGTTTAACAAACTGTCTGTTACTGGAATTCTTCACAGAAAAAGGTATTGGAACAGCCATCTTAAAAGAACCATTATTTGATAAACCATTATTCAACGAAGAAGATGAGGAAGGATGTTAAGATGAAAACGCAGCAGGAATATATTGAGCAGGGAGAACAGTATATCTTAAAGACATACAATCGTTTTCCAGTTGTATTAGAAAAAGGGAAAGGTGTCTATTTATATGATGCTGACCAGAAGAAATATCTGGATTTTGGTGCAGGAATTGCTGTATTTGCATTAGGATATGGAAATGAAGCATACAATCAGGCATTAAAAGACCAGATTGATAAATTGATCCATACATCAAACTTATATTACAATATTCCAGCAGTAGAAGCTGCAAAGAAGATTGTCGATGCTTCAGGGCTTAAAAAAGTGTTCTTTACAAACAGTGGAACAGAAGCAATCGAAGGTGCGTTAAAAGTTGCAAGAAAATATGCATATAATAAAGACGATTCCAAAGATTATGAATTTATCGCAATGAATCATTCATTCCACGGAAGAAGCCAGGGAGCTTTATCAGTGACTGGTAACAGTCATTATCAGGATGGATTTGTTCCAAAAGAATTTCGTGCTGTATTTGCAGAATTCAATAACTTAGAAGATGTTGTATCAAAGATCACAGATAAAACTTGTGGAATCATATGTGAAGTTGTTCAGGGTGAAGGTGGAATTTTCCCAGCGGATAAAGAATTCTTAGAGGGACTTCGTAAAGTCTGTGATGAGAAAGATATCTTACTGATCTTTGATGAGATTCAGTGTGGAATGGGGCGCTGTGGATCTTTGTTTGCACATGATCTTTATGGAGTAAAACCGGATGTCTTAACACTTGCAAAAGCGCTTGGATGTGGTGTTCCTGTTGGGGCATTTGTTGTAGGCGAAAAGGCTGATGGGGCCTTGGTACCAGGTGATCATGGAACAACATATGGTGGAAATCCATTTGCAGCAGCGGCGATCAATGCAGTATTTGACCAGTTTGAGAAGTTACAGGTTCCAGAACATGCAAAAGAAATTGGTACTTATCTATGGGATAAGTTAGAAGAGTTAAAAGAAAAGCATGATTGTATTACAGGGCATCGCGGAATTGCTTTAATGCAAGGACTTGAATTTAATGCAGATCATCCAGTTGGTGATATCGTTAAGAAAGCACTGGAGAAAGGATTGATCATAATTTCTGCAGGAAATAATGTCATTCGTTTTGTACCGCCGCTTGTGATTGAAAAAGAACATGTAGATGAGATGATTTCTATTTTAGAAGATTGTATCGCATAGAATGTATAAAAAAGACCTCTATGGAAAAACTATCCGTAAAAAGATAGTTTTTCATGGAGGTTTTTATATGTTTGGATTGATCATTGCATTGATTTCGGGAGCTTTAATGAGTATTCAAGGTGTATTTAACACAGAAGTAACAAAACAAAGCAGTACATGGACAACGAGTACATTTGTACAGGCAACAGGATTTCTCGCATGTTTGTTAATCTGGTTGATCGCTGAGAGGGAGCAAAGTTTTACGATGCTTTTAAAGGTCAGCCCCAGATACCTTTTATTAGGAGGAGTGATCGGAGCTGCAATCACATTTACAGTGATCAAAAGTGTGGCAAGTTTAGGACCTGCACAGTCAGCAATGCTGATCGTCGCATCACAAAGTGTTGTTTCTTATCTGATCGAGGTTTTCGGTCTGTTTGGTGTGGAAAAAACAGGTTTTGCATGGGTAAAGCTTTTAGGAGTGGTTTTGTTTGTCACAGGATTGATAATATTTAAATGGAAATCATAAATATCTCTTGTAAAGTATTATAATTTTCGTTAAAATAGAAGTTAGATTTACATGTTCCGGACTCTTTGCATAAGACCGGGAGGTTTATGTTGTTTAGGAGAGTTAAAGTGATAACCATTTTGCTGATGGTTTTTATGATGTCCATTGGATGCAGCCGCAGGAAGGAAGTATCGATAGAACCAAAGAAGGAGACAAAGACAACGGCTGAGAAGTCTTCTTCTAAGGAAACTATTTATGTCTATGTATGTGGAGAAGTAAAACATCCGGGAGTTTATCGTTTTTCGAAAGGTGAACGTATTGTTTCTGCTGTGAAAGCAGCTGGTGGACTAACTAAGAAGGCTTCAGCGGAGAGTATTAATCAGGCAGAGAAGATGAAAGACGGGCAGCAGATAACGATTCCGTCAAAGAAACAGACAGCGAAGAATGAAGGATCTGATTCCAAAGCAGTGCAATCTTCCTCTGGAAAGATCAATATCAATACTGCAGGTGTCAAGGAGTTGATGACGCTTTCAGGGATAGGGGAAGCGAAGGCTTCTGATATTATCTCTTATCGAGAGGAACATGGCCCTTTTTCTGATATTTCAGATATTATGAAGATTCAGGGAATTAAAGAGGGGATATATCATAAGATCAAAGACAAGATAACAATATAATTTTAGAGGTGGAAAAATGAGGAAGGTCTTAGTTGTTGATGATGAAAAACTAATCGTGAAGGGCATCAAATTCAGTCTGGAACAAGATGAGATGCAGGTAGATTGTGCTTATGATGGAGAAGAAGCATTAGAGAAAGCCAAAGAGAATCAATATGATATTATTCTTCTTGATGTAATGCTTCCAGGACTGACTGGGTTTGAGGTTTGTCAGGCAATTCGTGAATTCTCTAGCGTCCCGATCATTATGTTGACGGCTAAGGGAGAAGATATGGATAAGATCCTTGGCCTTGAATATGGGGCAGATGATTATATCACAAAGCCATTTAATATTCTGGAAGTAAAGGCAAGGATCAAAGCAATCTTACGTCGAAGCGCACATCACGATGTGAAAGAAGAAGAATCAGCCAAGGTTGTAGAATGCAGAGGATTAAAGATTGATTGCGAAAGCCGCAGAGTTCATATTCATGGGAAGGAAGTAAATCTAACGGCGAAAGAATTTGACTTGTTAGAGTTACTGGTATTTCATCCAAACAAAGTATACAGCAGAGAGGATTTGTTGAATACAGTATGGGGATATGATTATCCGGGGGATGCAAGAACGGTTGACGTGCATATCCGAAGATTGAGAGAGAAGATCGAAGTGAATCCGGGAGTACCGGACTATGTACATACAAAGTGGGGGGTAGGTTACTATTTTCAGTCCTAAGAAGAACAGATTTGCCTTTTTACATAGTATGCAGTTCTTTATTTTCTTGTCAGTTTTCCTTCTGACGACATTGATATCAGTTTTATTTAGTAAGTTGTTAAATGATGGATATCGTCAGAAAACATATGACCAGAAAGTGGATAGTGTGGTCAGTCAGTGTAGCTGGCTTGGTGATCAGGTAGTTGGAGTCGATTTTCATTTAGATGATGGCTCCAACTCTCTTTCTAATCAGATTGATGAACTTGCAGCAAGTATGAATGGGCGGATCATCGTAATTAAGAATAATTATAAGATCATCAAGGATACTCATACAGATTTTCAGTCTAGATTCTTTTTAAATGATAATGTATTGGATGTTATGGATGGAAAGAAGACAAGGATTGTATCAGAGAGTGGAAAGTATATCGAAGTGATGGTTCCGATCGTATCAAAAGCTGGAAAGCAGAATCATATCCTGGGAGCTGTGCAGGCGACTGTGCCATCTGAGGATATGATGGGAGCAGTTACGGAGATGGAGCATCGCAGGAATATGCTGCTGGTAGCATGTATCATCTGTGGATTATCAATGGCAATGATCATCAGTTATCTGCTGACGAGAGATTTAAAGAAGATTCAGAGAGATGTTGATTTTATTGCGGCTGGTCATGAAGATGAATCCATTGAAGAGACAGGATTCCTAGAAGTACGCAGTATTGTGCAGCGTTTTAATGAGATTCTTGGAAGAATGCAGACGTTGGAAGATTCAAGACAGGAGTTTGTATCGAATGTATCGCATGAGTTAAAGACACCAATGACATCGATGAAAGTTCTTGCAGATTCTTTAATTCAGCAGGGAGATCAGGTTCCGGCTGAATTATATCGAGAATTCATGCAGGATATCGTTGCTGAGATCGACCGTGAGAACGTGATCATTTCAGATCTGTTATCTCTGGTGAAACTAGACAAGAAAGCAGCGCAGCTTCAGATCACAACAGTAAGTATCAATGAATTGTTGGAGATTATCATGAAGCGTTTAAAACCATTGGCTCTGCAGCGTAATATCGAATTGATCTTTGAAAGTTTTCGTCCAGTAACAGCAGAGATTGATGAAGTGAAGTTGTCTTTAGGGCTTACGAATCTGATCGAGAATGGTATCAAGTATAACAAAGATGATGGGTGGATCCGCGTGACACTGAATGCAGATCATAAGTATTTTTATGTGAAAGTTGCAGATTCTGGTGTTGGAATTCCTGAGGATTGCCAGGATCAGGTATTTGATCGTTTTTATCGCGTGGATAAAGCAAGATCAAGAGATACTGGAGGCACAGGACTTGGATTAGCGATCACAAAGAGCGTTGTTTCTCTTCATAATGGAGAGATTAAGTTATACAGTAAGGTTGGTGAAGGAACAACATTTACACTTAGAATTCCATTAAAGTATAAAGGCTAGGAGGAAGAGATGAAGAAAAGAAAATTATGCATGATCTTTTTGCTTTGTCTGGCTTTGATGACTTTAGTGGCAGGATGCCGGTCAAAAAAAGAAACCAATGACCAAGGCAATCAAAAAGGAACAGCAATTTACTATACTAATAATGATGTTACAAAATTGATCATGAAGAAAGAAAATGTGAAGCTTGAAGGGAATCAGCAGCAGAAAGTGAAGATTTTATTAAAGAAACTTCAACAGACTCCAAAGAGTAATAAGATACGCTCAGTGATTCCAAAGAGAATTATGATCAATGGTGTATCAGTGAATACAAATATCGTTGAGATTGATTTTTCGACAGGGTATAAACGAATTTCAGAGAATAGAGATTTGATCTGCCGTGCTGGTATTGTATATACACTGACTCAGTTAAAAGATATCAATTATGTATCATTTTCAATTTCTGGAGAGCCAATGCTTGATACAGATGGTACAGCAATTGGTGCTCTTGGAAGAGATAGTTTTGTATTTGGTAAGTTGCCAATGAAATAATTTATGAAACAAAGACCGATGGTTCTTATATTTGCCGGAGTGTTATCCGGAACAGCCGTTGTATGGAATATTATGTCCATGACAGCGGCTTTTTATCTATTGACAGGTATTTGTCTGTTGGCGTCCTTGATTTTTAGTGATAGGCGTTATGGATGGGTTGTAGTTGGAATACTTGCAGGAATTTTATTATCGTTAGGTTTTAAGACTTCCATGAAACTTGATCTGATCCAGGTAAAGGAAAAGGCAACAGAATATACAATGGGAAGAGTTTTAGAAGTATCGAAAACAAAGAAGGGAAAGTTAGCAATACTTTTAAAAAATAAAAATTTGGAGGGGAAGATCCTTTTATATACACCCGAGGATGAAAAGATCATTCCAGGAGATATTCTTCGGTTTCAAGGAGAATTAGAAGAATGGGAAGATGCAGCTAACCCTGGCCAATTTTCAAGCAGACATTATTATTTCAGTAAAGGAATTTACTATCATGTATATTCGAAAAATATTGAGATTGAAGGACATCAAAATATATATTTTCAGGAAAAGATCTTGCAATGTAGAGAGTACATGAAACATCAGTTAGAAATTCAATACAAAAATGAAGTAAGTGATTTCTTAAAGGGGATGTTAATAGGTGATAAAAATGGACTGAGTGATGAGGTTAAAGATGACTTTAAGGAAAGTGGATTAATTCATTTACTTGCGGTATCAGGACTTCATATATCGTTGGCAGGAAGAAGGGTATATAAATTGGTTCGCAAGTGGTGTGGAAATTTTGTAGTTGGTTCACTGGCAGGAATGACAGGCGCAGTGTTTTATTGTATTTTAACAGGTGGATCGGGATCGTCACTTCGTGCAGTGATGATGTTGGGTGTTTACTTCCTGTCAGAAATATTAGGAGAACACTATGATATGATGTCTGCAGGAGCTTTTGCAGGAATTGTCTTACTTATAATGTGTCCGTACAGAATCTATGATACGGGGTTTTTATATTCATTTACAGCAGTTTTTGTGATCGCAATCTATCAACTTGTTAAACCAAAGATGAAAGGTAAATATTATAAGTTGAAGGAATCTTTATCGTTTTGTATTTTTATCCAGATAGGGATGCTGCCATTAATCATATATTTTCAGTATGAAGCTCCAGCTTTTTCTTTTCTTGCGAATGTAGCAGCAGTACCACTGGCAACGTGTGCTTTTACTTTAGCTTTTCTTTTGATTTTTTTGCCGTATACCGTATTTCATGAAGCAATCTCATGGATGATCCAAGGGGTTTTGTGGATTTCCAGACAGTCTTATGGGATGTTGACGATCGGACATATACCATTTTTATGGGTACTCTTATTTTATTTTATGACCGGATTGTGGATATGGAAGAAAAATGGACAAAATCGACATATCAGGATCAGTCTGGCTTATGTTATCATGATCATTTTGATATGGATTCCAATGGCAAGAAGAAAGAGTCTGGCATTTCTTGATGTTGGGCAGGGAGATTGTTTTGTAGCAGATACGAAGTCTGGGGCGATCATATTTGATGGTGGAAGCAGCAGTGAAGATCAGGTTGGAAGATATCGGATTCTTCCGTATATGAAATATCTGGGGTATCAGAAGATTCAGATTGCGGTGATCAGTCATATGGATATCGATCATTATTCTGGGATCAAGGAATTACTTGAGATGGGGAAAATTAAGTATCTTGGGCTTCCAAAGATTCCAAAAGATGCGACAATGAAAAAGATCATAGGTATAGCGAAGAAACGAGGAACAACTATTTTTTATCTTTCAAGAGGAAGGCAGATTACTACAAAAGATGGAAGTTTGAAAGTGTTGCATCCTCAAAAGAACAGTCAGATGGAAAAGAATGCGGCATCGTTGGTAATGCAGGGAAAAATACTTGGATATCGGGTGCTGTTAACGGGAGATGTGGAAAAAGAAGGCGAAGAAGAACTATTATCAGAAGAATTGGAAAGAGCAGATATATTAAAAGCAGCACATCATGGGTCAAAAAATTCCACGAGTAATGAATTTTTACAAAAGGTTCAGCCGAAACAGACGGTCATCTCTTGTGGAAAACAAAATAGATATGGACACCCACATTTAGAAACTATCCACAGACTACAGACATATCGCACAAAGATTTATAGAACAGATCGAAGTGGTGCGATTATTTTTTTCAAAAGAAGAGATGGTTGAAAATCTTCAAAAAAAAAGGTATACTATCAAAAGCTATAGAAAGAGATGCAAAGAATATGAAGAAAATATTAGAAGATATCAAGACAAATACATACGAACGTTTTTATCTATTCTACGGGGAAGAAAAATATATGATCTCCAAGATGAAAAACCAGTTAAAGAAAGCATTAGTTTCAGAAGATGATACGATGAACTATTCTTATTTTGAAGGAAAAAGGGCTGATGCGATAGAGATTGTTGAACTTGCTAAAACACTGCCGTTTTTTAGTGATCATAGGTTTTTGATCTTGGATGAAACAGGACTTGGAAAGAAAAGTGATGATACGTTTATTGAAGGATTAAAGGAAGCCTCGGATACAAGTGTTGTGCTTTTTATAGAAGATAGTGTAGATAAGCGTTCAAAGATTTATAAATTTCTTTCGAAGGAAGGACATGCGGTATGTTTTGAATCTGCTGGAGATAAAGAATTATCCAGATGGCTGATCTCATTGCTTAAGAAAGAAGGAAAACAGATGTCATCTGCAACGATGCGAAGTTTTTTATATCGCTGTGGATCTGATATGTATGCTTTAAAAAATGAACTAGAGAAATTGATCTCCTATGTTGGAGAGAGAGAAGAAATTACGATCCGTGATCTGGAAGAGTTGACATCTTCTCAGACGACAAATCAGATCTTTGTGATGCTTGAGGCAATTGCGAGAAAGCAAAGAGAAAAAGTATTGACACTATATTATGATCTGATCGAGTTAAAGGAATCACCATTTGGAATTCTGGCATTGTTAGTCAGACAGTGTAATCAGCTGCTTCAGGTGAAAGATTTAGATTGTCTTGGAAAGAGCAATGGGATGATCGCAAAGCAGATGAAAGTTCCAGCATTTGTTGCAGGAAAGTTAAAAGATCAAGCGAAAATGTTTTCAATGGATACACTCAGAGATATGATCGAAGCATGTGCAAAAACTGATGAATCAATTAAAACAGGAAAGATCAGTGACAGAGTTGGGGTAGAACTATTGTTGATCCAGTTCAGTCAGAAATAAATCAATCAATTTAAGATAGAAGAAGTCTAGTATAATAAAAATGATGAAAAAAAAGAAGCCTGACGGTGGCTTCTTTTTTTCGGGTTAATTTTATTAAAATTCGTTTCTTGATATCTGATTAAGCAATAGCGTTAACGGCTTTAGATAAACGAGCAATCTTTCTAGAAGCTGTATTCTTGTGGAAGATTCCTTTAGAAGTAGCTTTGCTGATTTCAGAAATGCAAGCTGTTAAAGCTTCAGAAGCTGCTGCTTTATCGTTAGCTGCGATTGCTGCTTCTACTTTTTTGATATATGTTTTAACTTTAGTTTTGATTGCTTTATTTCTTTCTGTTTTTGTGTTGATAACTTTGATTCTTTTTTTTGCTGATTTAATATTTGCCAAAGTGGGCACCTCCAATATGATAACTTAAATTTCTTTCTTTTCTTGAATCTTGTCTATAGCGAGACACGGTTAGCTATACACAAAACATACTGTTATATCTTATAGAAAATGATTGAATTTGTCAATATCTTTGGGGAAAAAATGTAATATTTTTTTAAAAACAATCACATACTAGAGAAAAAAGGAGGCAAAATCAATGCAAAATCGTACAGATCTGGCACTGGAATTAAAAGAAGAGAAGAATATTGGCTCTGCACAGTCAGGAATTATCGTAAAGACAAGAATTGATACAACGAATCATATAAAAGAAACAAAGATCATCATCAAAAACAAAAAAGGGGAGGACTCTTTAGGAAAACCAAAGGGAACCTATATTACGATCGAAGCGAAAGATCTGTCGACAAACGATGGTAGTTTTCATAAAGAAATGAGTGAAGCATTATTTTTAAATTTAAAGGAAATGTTAAACAAAAAGAAAAAAATACTGATCGCAGGACTTGGAAATGCTGGTGTGACAGCGGATTCGTTAGGGCCTAAAGTTGTGAACAATCTATATATTACAAGACATTTGCAAAAAGAGGGGATTGGAAATTATCAATTTGAACTAAGTGCGATCGCACCGGGGGTTATGGCACAGACGGGAATTGAGACAAGTGAGATTTTAGAATCATTAGCAGACCGGATAAAACCAGATGTTGTTATCGTGATCGATGCTCTGGCGGCCAGAAGTTATAGCAGATTAAATAAAACGATTCAGATCAGCGATACGGGAATTGCACCGGGTTCAGGTGTTGGAAACCATAGGAATGAGATTACACAGCATACGATCGGTGTTCCAGTTCTTGCAATTGGTGTTCCAACGGTAATTTCTGTTCCAGCGATCATTCATGATGTTTTTGGAGAAAAATCTCTGGAAAATGTTTCTGAAAATATTGATGAAGAATTTATTTCCATGCATGTTACACCAAAAAATATTGATGAATCTATGAAACGGATCAGTTATACGATATCTGAAGGAATCAATCATTTACTGCATAATTAAAATATGAATGAATACAATGAAAGTATGGAGAAAAGAAAGAGATGGATATTGAGTATTATGATCGGTTGTTTTCTGATCATTTTTTTCAGTCAGAAGATCAATGCGCAGGGAATGGTTTTAGAATTCATGGATCATTATTATCATGGGATCATGACAGGATTTTTTCCGGCAGTATCTAAGAAGGAAGTGACATTTTCGGGAAATATTCTATCGGACATGGTCCGTATGTATTATCAGGAAACAGTACCAATCTTACAATATCGCACAGATTATAAGGATAAAAAAGAAGAAGATCTGGTACAGCAAGATTATTATTTTCAGGATGATGAAACAACGGATGAGGTGGTAGAGGAGGTAAAAAAAGAAGAAAAGTTGTTTCATGCAAAAAAATGGGAAAATTCAAAATATTTAAGAAAATATATTTATCAGATCGACAGTACGACAATGGCGACAGAGAATGAGTTAAATGGAAAAGTTTTATTAAACACGAACTTAAAATTAAGGAAATCTGATGAACCGCAGATTTTAATTTATCATACACATGGGAGTGAGGCATACCGTGGCAGCAGGAAAGGAAGAAAATCAGATACTGTGATCGGTGTTGGAGATGTTTTAACGAAGAGATTGGAGCAAAAAAATATCAAGGTTGTACATGATCGTAACATTTACGATGTAAAAAACGGAAAAGAGGAGCGATCCAAGGCTTATAATTATGCAGCAACTGCAATTGAAAAGAATCTAAAAAAATATCCATCCATTCAGGTTGTGATCGATCTGCACAGGGATGGAGTCAATGAATCGACAAAGCTTGTGACGAGACAAAATGGAAAGAGAATGGCGCAGATCATGTTTTTTAATGGAATGAGCCGTACAGCAACAAATGGAAATATCAAATATTTAAAGAATCCAAATAAGCAGACAAATCTTGCGTTCAGCCTGCAATTGCAAGCACAGGCTGCTTTGAAATACCCTGGATTTACACGAAAAATTTACGTAAAAGGATATCGTTATAATCTGCACTACAGAGGAAGAAGCTTATTAGTGGAAGTTGGTGCGCAGAATAATACGTTATCAGAAGCAAAAGCGTCTATGAGTTTACTTGCTGAATTATTAAATAATGTGTTATACTAAAATGGAGTGTCTGAAAAGACATATGTACTTGAAATATAATTAGGAGGAACTTATGGCAATAGATCAGAGTAAAATACGAAATTTTTGTATTATCGCACATATAGATCACGGAAAATCAACATTAGCAGATCGAATCATTCAGATGACAGGAACATTAACGGATCGAGAGATGCAGGAGCAGGTTCTTGATAACATGGATCTTGAAAGAGAACGTGGGATTACGATCAAATCGCAGGCAGTACGAATTGTTTATAAAGCTGACGATGGGGAAGAATATATTTTTAACTTGATCGATACACCGGGACACGTGGACTTTAATTATGAAGTATCACGAAGTCTTGCAGCATGTGAGGGAGCAATCCTTGTTGTCGATGCTGCACAGGGAATAGAGGCACAGACATTGGCAAATGTTTATCTTGCGATTGATCACGACTTAGAAGTTATGCCGGTTATCAACAAGATCGATCTTCCGAGTGCAGATCCAGAGCGTGTTAAAGCAGAAATTGAAGATGTGATCGGAATCGATGCAGAAGATGCACCTCAGATTTCTGCAAAAAGCGGACTAAATGTAGAACAGGTATTAAAGCAGATCGTAGAGAAGATTCCATCACCAGAGGGCGATAAGAATGCACCATTACAAGGATTGATCTTTGACAGTATGTATGATGCATATAAAGGAGTTATCATCTTTACAAGGATCAAAGAAGGAACGATCAAAGTCGGAACAAAGATGAAGATGATGGCAACTGGAGAGAGTGCAGAAGTTGTAGAAGTTGGTACATTTGGGGCAGGAAGATTCAATCCATGTGATGAACTGACAGCAGGGATGGTTGGATATGTTACAGCCAGCCTTAAAAATGTACAGGGAACCAGAGTTGGTGATACGATTACAGATGCAGATGATCCATGTGCTGAACCACTTCCAGGATACAAAAAAGTAAATCCTATGGTATATTGTGGACTATATCCAACAGATGGAGCAAAATATCCGGATTTAAGAGATGCATTAGAAAAATTACAGTTAAATGATGCAGCACTACAATTTGAAGCAGAGACATCCGTTGCGTTAGGATTTGGGTTTAGATGTGGATTTCTTGGATTATTGCATTTAGAGATCATTCAGGAACGTTTGGAGAGAGAATATAACTTGGATCTTGTAACAACAGCACCAGGCGTTATTTATCGCGTATATAAGACGGATGGAAGTATGATCGAATTAACGAATCCTTCCAATCTTCCAGATCCATCCGAGATCGACCATATGGAAGAACCGATCGTAACAGCAGAGATCATGGTAACTTCTGAGTTTGTTGGAGCGATCATGGGATTATGCCAGGAAAGACGAGGCGTATATCTTGGAATGGAGTATATGGAAGAGACAAGGGCATTACTTCGTTATGAACTTCCATTAAATGAAATCATTTATGATTTCTTTGATGCATTAAAATCACGTTCCAGAGGTTATGCATCCTTAGATTACGAAATGAAAGGATATCAGACATCAAGACTTGTAAAATTAGACATTTTGATCAACAAAGAAGAAGTTGATGCGCTTTCTTTTATTGTACATGAAGATACCGCGTATGAGCGTGGACGTAAGATGTGTACAAAATTAAAAGAAGAAATTCCAAGACATATGTTTGAAGTACCGATTCAGGCAGCGATTGGAAGTAAAGTCATTGCAAGAGAAACTGTCAAAGCAATGAGAAAAGACGTTCTTGCCAAATGTTACGGTGGAGATATCTCCCGTAAGAGAAAGCTGTTAGAGAAACAGAAGAAAGGAAAGAAACGAATGCGTCAGGTAGGAAATGTTGAAATTCCACAGGAAGCATTCATGAGTGTTCTGAAGTTAGATGAAGACTAATACGATCGAGCTTTATATTCATATTCCATTTTGTAAAAGTAAGTGCAAATATTGTGATTTCTGTTCCTTTCGGGCAGAGGAGGAAACGATCCATGCATACCTGGGGAAACTAAAAGAAGAACTGATTTTCTGGGGAAAGAAATTAGCAGCACGAGACGTTGTAACCGTCTTTATTGGAGGCGGAACGCCATCATATCTTAGAAGAGAAGATATTCAAATGATTTGTGAAACTATATTTGAACATTTTCATATTTGTGAGGATGCTGAGATTACGATTGAAGCGAATCCAGGAACAGTAGATTTAAAAAAACTATGTACATATAGGGAAAATGGGATCAACAGGATTAGTTTTGGCTTGCAGTCAACAGTGAAAGAAGAGTTGGAGTATCTGGGAAGAATTCATACCTATGAAGAATTTTTACAAAGTTTCGACTGGGCAAGACAAGCTGGATTTTTGAACATCAATGTTGACTTGATGAGTGCGGTGCCGAAACAAACATTAACTTCTTATGAAGAGAATTTAAGAAAAATAGCTAAACTTTCTCCAGAACATATTTCTGCGTATAGTCTAATCATTGAAGAGGGAACACCTTTTTACGAAGATAACAAGTTAGAGGAACTTCTTCCATCAGAAGAAGATGAAGTTTTAATGTATCGAATGACAGAAAAGATTTTAAACGAATATGGTTACGACAAATATGAGATTTCAAATTATGCAAAGCTAGGTTTTGAAAGCAGACATAATCTTGGGTATTGGTCCCATATTCCGTATTTGGGAGTGGGGCTTAATGCCTCTTCGTATCTGGATGAGAAACGTTTTGAGAATCCCTCCGATATGAAAGACTATTTAGAGATTCAATCGTTCGGAGATGCATATGAAGGAGCCCGTTCGTTATCAGTTTATGAACAGATGGAAGAATTTATGTTTCTTGGACTTCGAAAGACGAAAGGCATTTCGAAGAAAGAGTTTATAGAACGTTTTGGTTGCTCCATGGATTCTGTCTATGGAAAGCCATTGATAGAATCCATGAAACAAGGCATGATGAAAGAAGAAGGAGACCGAGTTTTTCTGACGCAAGATGGTACCTTAGTCAGTAATCAGGTCTTATGTGAATTTTTATTTGACGAGGAAGTTTAATGATACAAGTTTATCAAAGATCCATTAATTTTTTTAGATTGATCTGCCCCCAGCCCTGATGGTGTCTGGGGGTTTTTAATTTGTCGCAGTTTTTTCGCAGTTTCATTTTTATATCCTTATTGGTGTAAAAAGGATATTTTTCGAGCAGGAGAGCAAAAGAACCAGAGACGACAGGGGTTGCCATGGAAGTACCACTTTTGATAGTATAGCGGTTATTTAAGGAACACGAAAAAATATTTGTTCCAGGGGCAACAACATCCGGCTTCATAACGCAGGATGTTGTGGGACCGCGTCCGGAATATCCTGAAGAGAAGTGTTTTCTTCCGATCATTTGAAAATTATCGTCGCTGGAACCAACAGTGATGATTTTTGGACTATTTCCAGGAATTGAAATACTGTATGGTTTTGGACCATGGTTTCCGCCGGCAATACAAACAACAAGACCATCATCCCATAGGGCGTTGACATGTTTTAATAGTTCTTTGGAGGCTGAACTATCCTCGGAACCAGGACTTCCTATTGAGATGTTAACGATACGGATCTGATAGGAGCGATGATACTCATGAATCCAGTCAAGACCCTGTAAGAAGGCGCTTTGAACACCGTTTCCTGAGGCATCCAGTACTTTTAAAGAAACGATATGGGATTTTGGAGCAATTCCCAAATAATCGGAACCAAATGTTGCAGAGGAAGCAGCGATGCCGGTAATATGAGTCCCATGTCCATTATCGTCATAGCTGAAAGATTTGGAATGAACAAAATCTACAAATTTGGCGATCCGTGTGGAATGCGGAGAGAAATCTTTATGTGGGAAAAGGCCAGTATCAAGATAGGCAATGCCGATACCTTCTCCAAGAAAACCATGCTGATGGGCAAGATCAGCATGGATTTGTTTTGAAACAGAAATCTGCATGGAAAGTTGCCTTTCATACTTTATATTATTAGAATACGCAGAATAAAAGATGAGGGGAACAAGAAAAAGGCCCTCTGCAGGACCTTTTAATGTAAAAATATTTAGTTAAATCCGATAAATCTACGAGCTGCTTTATACATAGCAATCGTAGCTTTTCTTCCAACATATCCAGGCAGATTTACTGCACAGCTTGTAATATTATGACGGATCTTACGATACAGACGTTTGTCACTGTCATATAAATATTTCCATAATTCTTTTCGCATCTTTAAATGCTCTTTCTGTCCAGATTTTACAGAGATCACGGAAGAAATACACATGATAATGGAAAGATAATGTCTCATATAACGTTCTAATGGCTTACTTACAAGATTAAACTGAGTCATATAATCAATCATGATATAAGTAACTTTAAACTGCTGGTCGATACGTTTGATCATATTTGTCTCATTGACAGACTGATCATCACGTCCAATGAAATAACGATAGAAGTTAACATCCAGATAATACATTGTTTTTACATATGGAAGAGGTTTGAATACATAAATATTATCCACATAGAATGTATGCTCTGGAAGCTCTAGATCGCATTCACGAAGCAGTGCAGTACGATAAATGACAGAGTGCATTAAAATATACTGGCTGACAGGGAAACGTCCAACATCATCCCAGCAAAAGATCTGATCTTTTGGGATTGCATGACGATAATGAATAACAGTTTTTTTCTTGGCTCCTTGTTTTTCGTATACATAGTTAGAAAGCAGCATATCAAGGACAGTTCCCTGTTTGTAGAAATTCGCAAGAGTATCAAGGATTTCTCCATAAGCATATTCATTTACCCAGTCGTCACTATCAACAACTTTTAGGTAAATACCCGTGGCATTTTTGATTCCTGTATTCACTGCACCACCATGTCCTTTATTTTCCTGGTG
>ERZ791821.636-NODE-636-length-27503-cov-4.938502_pt1 | contig 27503 bp, 29 predicted proteins | sample MGYA00510300_ERZ791821 | MGnify/ENA primary metagenome ERZ791821 (study PRJEB30046, sample SAMN00792034) | human gut metagenome | study: EMG produced TPA metagenomics assembly of the A metagenome-wide association study of gut microbiota in type 2... | reverse complement strand
CCGATTTTAAAGTGATTACAGTGCGTAATACGTCAGGAAAATCGGAGTTTGAATAGACACAAAAATCCCACAAAGCCTTTATTTATGGGCATTGTGAGAGGTAGTGATTATATCGTGGCAACGATATGGCAACACTAAAACAATTTACCCATATGTATAAATGAAAAAACCTTACTGATTTTGAGGAGTCAGTAAGGTTTTTTTATGCTCTTTTATAAATCAATTAGTTTATGATATCCGTGAGTATTAGCCGGATAGTTGTATCTCCAATTATCGTATTCTTTCTTGGAGATTTCTCCGGCATCAAGCTTGGACTTCATCTTTGCCCAGGACTTTGCCTCATGACCTAAAGCGTCGTGGATGGCACCTAAGTCAAGGGTAACATGACTTCCTTCCTGTCTGACGGATATACCATAAATATCTTCAAGAGTGAACAGAAGCTGCATAATTCCCACATGAGTATCAATGTCAGGAACATTAATGGCCGCAGGAGAAACTTCCAAAATGGAAGAAAGAGTTTCAATCAAATCGTCCTTGGGAACACGTTTCTCTGCTTCATATTGAGCCATGCGGATATCAGCAGTACTTTCCTTAAAACCTAACTGAACTCCCAATTCCTTTTGAGTTAAACCTTTACGCTTGCGAAAAGTTCTAATTCTTTCACCAATTGCCATAACAAACCTCCAAATTAACATAAAAATTCCCAATGTGGGATAACTTAAACAAATTCGCTATGGTCAGTATAACATAGGTAAAAATGTATATCAAGAAAAACTTAAACAAAAAAAGTTAATTCTTCTATTGACTTAAACTAAAAAGTTTAATATAATGCACATTATCTTAAACAAATATGTTTAAGAAATATAATACAGGAGGAAAAAAACATGGAAAAGAACTTTATGACAGTCGACGATGTTGCCGAAGAACTTTCTGTTTCAAAGTCCAAGGCTTACAAGATTGTAAGACAGCTTAATAAGGAACTGGAAGAAAAAGGCATCATCACGGTAGCAGGACGTGTCTGTACTTCTTATTTCAGAAAAAAAGTAATGTACAGCGGTGATTAGAAAATATTTATTAAAGGAAGGTGATGAACATGAGCGTTTATTCTTACATGGCAAATAATAAGAAAAAATGGAGAGCTGTTTATCGCTATACTGACTTTACCGGAAAAAGAAGACAGACACAGAAAAGAGGCTTCAATACAAAAAGAGAAGCGGAGTTTTGGCTTGAAAATAAGAAGAAAGCCGAAAACGGACAATTGAATATGACATTTGGAAGTTTTTATGAAATCTACGAAAGGGACAAGAAGGCAAGGGTAAAGGAAACCACCTTTGAGACAAAATCATATGTGGCAAGAGATAAAATCCTTCCTTACTTTAAGGACAGAAGAATGGATGAGATTAAACCAAAGGATGTAATGGAGTGGCAGAATGAACTGCTTAATTACAGGGATGAAAAGGGAGAGCCTTATTCATCAGGTTACTTAAGAACAATTCACGCACAGCTTAGCGCAATATTTAATTTTGCAAAAAGATATTATGGGCTATCCACAAATCCTGCAGCAATAGTTGGAACAATGAAAAATGACGTTGAAAAGGAAGTGGAAATCTGGACAAAGGAAGAATACCTGAAGTTTTCGGAAGCAGTCATGGACAAGCCATTATCGTTTTATGCATTTGAAGTATTGTATTGGACAGGTGTTAGGGAAGGAGAACTACTGGCACTTACTCCGGCAGACTTTGATTTTGAAAATAACACAATGAGAATCAACAAGAATTATCAGAAGGTAAAGGGGCGTGAAATCATTACTTCTCCAAAGACAAAAAAGAGTAACAGGGTGGTGAAGATTCCACAGTTTCTGGCAGATGAGATTAAGGATTACATGAAATGCTTTTATGACCTGAAGCCTGACCAGAGACTTTTCTTTAAGTCAAAAGGGTATCTTGGACACGAAATCACAAGAGGCTCCAAGAAGGCAGGAATTAAGAGAATCAACATACACGCCCTTAGACATTCACACATTTCACTGCTTATGGACAGAGGATTTTCAGCACTTGACATAGCTGAAAGGGTAGGGCATGAAGCAATCAGCATTACTTACAAATATGCTCACATGTATCCAAACAAGCAGGATGAAATGGCAAGAAAACTTGAAGAGGAAAGGAGTCAGGAATAATGGAAAAATCATTGGACAGTCACGGTCGTTGGAGAAAGAAGATAGTAGCCTTCAGGGTTTCTGAGGAAGAGGCAAGGATCATTGATGACAGGGTTGCCCTGTCAGGACTGACAAAGCAGGAATACATTATCCGCAGGCTGTGTGAAAAGGAAATTGTGGTAAATGGAAATCCAAAGGTTTACATTGCCTTAAAAAACAGACTTAATGACGTGTACGAGGAGTTAAAAAGAATTACAGGTGCAGGTGAGGTTGATGATGTTTTGTTAGAGGTAATTGAACTAATCGGCATTACCATGAACGGAATGAAGGAGGATAAGAATAATGAATAATAAAACAACAGTGACTACCCTTAATGTATCTGTTGGAGCAGATAACGGGCAGTCACCAAGTGTTACCAAACACAGTAACAGTATAACAGATAATAATTGTGTCCGCAATTTGCAATCCACCGGTACCCCGGTGGGTGAAAATCTGGAAACAGTATCAATGGAAGAACTTTATGACACGGTATATCCCATTAAGAAGCCCTTGGTTGAGGATTTGATTTACAACGGAGTGTATCTGTTTGTCGGTGCACCAAAGGTTGGAAAGTCGTTCTTAATGGCTGAAATAGGTTTCTGTGTAAGTGCAGGAATTGACCTTTGGGGGCATAAGACCAATCAGGGAACAGTGCTGTATCTGGCACTAGAAGATGATTATGCAAGACTTCAACAGAGACTTTCAAGAATGTTTGGAATTGATGTGGCAGAGCATTTTTACTTCGCCACACGTTCCAAAAATCTCAATGAAGGTCTGGAAGAACAGCTTAAAGAGTTTCTTGTGGCGCATGCTGATACAAGACTTGTAATAATTGACACACTTCAGAAAATCAAGGAAATAAGTGGAGATAAATTCAGTTACGCAAACGATTATGACATCATTACAAAGCTAAAACACTTTGCTGATGAACATAACATTTGCATTCTGGTGGTTCATCACACAAGAAAGATGGATTCATCAGATGCCTTTGAAATGATATCGGGAACAAACGGACTGCTTGGTGCAGCTGACGGAGCTTTCATCATGCAGAAGGAAAAAAGAACTGACCTAAAGGCTACCGTTGACATAACAGGAAGAGACCAACAGGACCAGAAACTTTATCTTAAGTTTGACCCCAAGTTGTGTTTGTGGAAATTTGAAAAGGCTGAAACAGAGCTGTGGAAAGAGCCGGAAGACAAAGTACTTTCTGCTGTTAATACATATCTGATGGAAGCAGGATGTTTTCAGGGAACAGCAAGTGAACTGATGGACAAGATACCGGAGATTAATTTAGTTCCGAATCAGCTGACCAGACAGTTAAACATTAAGGCAGGAAGGCTGTATGAGGATTATGGCATCAGGTATGACAATAAGCGTTGTCACGATGGCAGAATCATAACATTGGAATATGAAAAAGAGTAAAGCGTGACGATGGTGTCGATGGTGTCGATGGTGACGATGTTTTATGGTACGTAAATCATCGTCACAACCGTCACGCATCGACACGGAACAAGATTGATTACAAAACAGTGAGGTTTGAAAATGAGCAAAAACAGAATGATAAGCAATGAATTAATGATGGCTTTGATTAAGTATCATGTATTAGACATAAAAAATAATGAAGAAATTAATAATCTTATAATTTCTGAATTGGAAGAAAAACTAAGCAAGATGTCAAGGCACGAGGATTACACAAAAAGTAAAATGGCACCTACAAAAGAAGAGAGGGAAGAGTACAGACAGAAATATCTTGAAGCCGTTGGAATGCACTGGGACTTTAGATGGTAGTAACAGCTTGCAACATAATTAGATTTCCCGTTGATAATATCAATACCTGCAAGTGACACTTGCAGGTTAAAGAATAATCAGGGAGAACCAAAAAGGATTGGTTACAGTTAAAAGTTAGTGACATCATGTCACTAAGAACCGCGGGACCCGGAGTCCCGAGGTTAAACATAATATAGCTGCCATTACAATTACAGCAACCACTAAATGCCATTTGACAGGTTATGAGTAAAGCATTGATAGCAGCTATATAAGCCCTCGGCAGAGCCCCCGCAGTTGTGTCTATGACAGAACTGCTAGGGGGTTATCAATTATGGCAGAGCCAAATTGATAAGAACCACCCGTTTTCAATATGCCTAGGGCAGACAACTAAAGACTAACAACGTGCAGGTGTCACCGCACGTATCAAAACAATAAAAGAAAAAAGGAGTGAGATTATGGCAGGATTATCATATTCAGCGCACCTGAGTCAGAAGAACAGTGCCATTAACAGCAAGGCAAAACTCTCAGGTGTTGCAAAGCACAATTTACGAAAGTACCGCTCCTTGGAATACGATAAGGAGAACATTGTAATTTTATGGGGTACGGATAAATTAGTGCAGGATGTAAAAAAAGTATATAAGGAACAGTTTGACGAAGCAGTCAGGGAATATAACAAAAAGCAGACAAGGGATGACAGAAAGATTGATGATTATTTTGAAAAGACAGCAAAGTCAAACAAGGACATGGCAGTGGAACTTATTTTTCAGATAGGAGACAAGGAGTTCTGGGATAAGAATCCTGACAAGCGAAGAAGGATGGATGTTGCATTTAAGGAAATGCTTAATATGTTACAGAAGGAAGCACCAAATCTTGTTGTGGCAAATGCAGTAATACATTATGATGAGGCAAGCCCACACATGCACGTGGTGGCAGTTCCCGTAGCTGACGGATTTAAAAAGGGAATGTCAAGGCAAGTGTCAAAGAGAAAGGTATGCACAAAGGAATTTCTTGAAAAAGTACTGCAGGGCAGAATAAGAGAATATGCAGAGGACAGGTCATTCACATGGATTGGAGAGTTCCTGAAAGGAAAAGAAAAGGGCAGAAATAATGATTTACAAGTTGCAGAATATAAAACTCTGGCAGAAACAAAAAAAGCAAATCAGTTAGCCAGGGAAAATGCTGAATCTGAACAGGAACTTAAGGAAACGATGATTAAGCAGATAGCGGCTGAAAAAGAATTAGCAGACATGTATGAGGAATTAAAAATAGTTGAAAATGTGGCTGACTTAGGAAAAAATGTGAAAAAACTTGAAACCATGATTAGAAAAGGACCGGACAATCCAAAGGAAATCATGTCTGCCAAGAATTATCGGGAAAGGATTGTCATTCCATTTATAGATAAAATGTATGATGCATTTAAAAATGTGGTTAAATTTGCAAAGGGATGTTTTGCGCAACTTAAGGAACTGACAGAAAAATATAATGAACAACTTGAAGTAAATGAAATGCTAAGGAAACAAAATAGCAGACTAAGAGAAAGCATTGATGAGCAGGAAAAAGAGATTGACGGACTGTATAATGACAGGAAAAAACTTGGATATTTTAAGAAATTCCTGAAGAGGGAGGATTACAATAAGGTAATTGAAATGGGTGAGGAAAATTATAAGAGAAATGTTAGAAGCAGGTAACGTATGTGATAGTATAAAAATATATAGTTAGATATCAGACACAAAAATTAGTATAACCAATACTATGTACTAAAAAGAATCAATCATATTGTAATATGATTGATTCTTAAGTTAGTTAAGTATAAAGATTTATTTTTTTGTTTTTCGTTGCTTAACGACAATATCGTCTCCGATTGCTTTTTTAGCAGTGAAATTTCCTACGTGGTCATCAAAAAATAAATCTTTTTCCCATACTTCTCCAGTTGTAATAGAGTAAATAGGGTATATTTTTATTGTTACAGGATATTTGTAAGTATTACTCCAACTTATACTAAATTTATTTGTTTTGGTAACGTTGTATCCCAACTGTGCGTTTAATATTTTTGATGTAACTCCACCAGATGCGGAAAATGTGTTACTTATGCTAACGCTTTCTGAAATTTTTACTTTTCCAGCAGGTCTTTTATATTGTCTTAAGACATTACTTTTATCTGTTTTTCTAGTTACTTTTTTGTTTTTTATACAATAATCATCACCAAAATATAATGTTTGTATCATAGCATTTTCGTTAGGAACATCGATATGTCTGTATATTTCTATTACATCTGGATCGTATTTCAATCCCATTGATTCTTGGTATTCTTTTATTTCCTGTTTATTTGTAATATGTATAGTTCCTTCCTGGAAAAATTAATTTGTTTTTGTAGCTATTTCAGCATTTCTAACTTTGTCATAAGTCAAATTATCTCCAAATGTAGCTGCGGATGAATTAATAGAAATACATAATGTAGTAATCATACAAATTGTAATTAAGCTTAATAATTTCTTCATAGTGTTTTACCTCCTGTTATTTGTTATCAATCTTTAATTTCCCGAGAGAATAAAAGTATTGCACACGCGATATAAATAATTGATATAACGATTTCTAAAAAATTCAGTGAAACAAAAGGTTTTGTATTTATTTCATATAATGATTTTATGCAAAATATCATAATCATTGCATATCCAATTAAGGTTAATAAGATATTTTTCTTGGATTTATTTTTCTTTTTAACAATAAAAAAAGAAAAAAATGTAAATGATAACATAAACAAAAGCAATGCTATATTAACAATTCCATACAAATTATAATAATCGATGAACCCTATAAAACCTGTATACCAGGTTCCAGATTCTGCCTGTCTGGCAATGGGAGTTGGAAAAAATGTTGATATTAATTTTATTAGTATAAGGAAAATGATCGAAACAGTCATTCCAGATCCAGGCAATATGAATTTGAGATGCCTTTTGATTGCAGTGGATTTTGTGCCTACATTTTTATTATTTGCAATCTTATTGTGTTCGTTACTAAACTCCTCCTCAAATTGGTCTTCCTTATCCTCATTCATAAGATAATCTAAAGAGCAATCAAAAAAATTGCTTATCTTTACTAAATTATTAATATCCGGTAGGGTTCCCAGTTCCCATTTTGAGATGGCTTGTCTGGATACACATAACTCAGAAGCTAGTTGCTCTTGCGACAAGTTATTATCCTTTCTTAATTTTTGCAATTTACTAGAAAACGTCATTATTTATATCTCCTCTCCTTCTTGTTTTTTGTATAGTACAATAACTCAAGCTACCAAATTGCTTAAAAAGTGAGCACCCCCTATCTCGCAATCTATAAATTTTGATATGAGTAAATGTACTGTTACAAATTTTAGTGAAAAAATGAAAATCCTCAACCATTTAAAGTTGGAATTTGCGCAACTCACAGTAGCATCTTGCCTATTTTAGGCGTTTCTCTTGTATTTTTCGTATGTAAATTCTATACATTTGCAATTTATAATATCATAAATATTAGGAGAGATTCAAATTATTTTGAAGCATTTACCTTCGAGAGTATCTATTAATTTTTTATCTGAAGTGTAAAAAATTAAAAATATTTTGCAAGGATTTCTGTACGTTGTAAAACAAGAGAAGATAGAGAAAGTAAGAAAGTATATTGATTAGTGGCAAAAAATAAACCAAATTGAAGATAATAAAAATAACTTAATGAAATAAGAGATAACTTATGTTATAATACCCTCGTGGCAACACTATGGCAACACGAAATCAGAAGGATAATACAAATAATATAATATAGGTAAGTTAACAGATAAAAACACACAAAACTTAAACAAACATGTTTAAGTCGAACCCGGTACAAGCCGAGTTTGAGTAGCCGAACATATGTTCAAATACTCCGATAAATAAAGGCTTTGAGACATATAGGCTTTAAAACGTGAAGTCAATATGCAGTAAAGCCCCATAAATAAAGGATTCTTTAAAACTAAGACAGTTTTAAGGAGTCCTTTTTTAGTGCAAACAGCTAGGAAAAATGGGCATCCTGGCTGTTTTTTTTGCAAAAATAGTAAGCATTTTATGCCGCCGGAGAATTGATTAGCAAGTTTGAATGGAGGAAATAAAGATGTTTACATTACCCACAATAGATACAGTTGGTACAGGAATAAGAATCATGGATTTAAGAAAGAAAGCAGGATTACCTGTCAAAGATTTACAGATGATGCTTGGATTTGCAACTCCAAATGCAATATACAAATGGCAGAATGGTGCTGCAATGCCAACACTGGATAATTTGATCGTGTTGGCAGCAATATTTAACGTACCTATTGACGACATTATCGTTATTGATAATAAAACGAACATGCAAATAGGTGCATGAAAAAATGCAGACTCAGATAAATGAGTCTGTGCAAGGTCCCCTAGTCTAAAGGTTAGGACGCAGCCCTTTCAAGGCTGAGATGCTCGGTTCGAGTCCGGCGGAGATCATTATGGCTCCTTCGTCTAAAAGGTTAGGACGACAGTCTCTCAAGCTGTAAATGTTGAGTTCGAATATCAAAGGAGTCATTTTATGGGTAGATCGCATAGTGGCAATTGCAGCGGACTGTAAATCCACCGACTTCGGTCTACGTTGGTTCGAGTCCAACCCTGCCCACTTTTGCACATATAGCCAAATTGGAAAGACAACAGACTGCAACTCTGTGAGGCGTAGGTTCGAATCCTACTATGTGCTTATTGCCCTTTAGTTTATTTGGTAGAACGCCAGATTCTGACTCTGGTGGAGCGGGTTCAAGTCCTGCAGGGGCAGTTGATTGTCTCTTAGTTTATTTGGTATAACATCAGATTTTGACTCTGAAGGGTAGGTTCAAATCCTGCAGAGGCAGTTATATCAAATGGGAGATGGCTCCCATTTGATATAAGCTCCGTGAGGATTGCAGAAATGCACATTTCGCAGCAAGAACGCTGAAGCGTTCTTGAATTTTGGAAAGATGGCCCAATGGTAAGGCAGCACATTGCTAATGTGTCGTACAGAAATGTATTGGGGGTTCGAGCCCCTCTCTTTCCGTTGCTACTAAAAAAGAAAAATATATTTAGATTTTGCAGAGTCAGACGGATTGTTTGGCTCCTTTTTGTTGTCATCATGACAGCAAAAAAGCTATTTTTAGTATGTGAATAAAAGCCCATAATAACGTTTGTTATAATAAATTATATATGGTAAAACCATACATGATTTAAGACATATGATTTCACCATATTTTATGTATGGAAATTTGGGGGTATCGCTTCTTGAAAAAAAGATGTAGTATGAAGATAAGCCGATAATAAATAAACAGGAGAAAGCGATGTTTAAGGTTGAAGATAATAAGAAAAAGACAGGAAAATATCTGAAAAAATTAATATTAGATAAGTATAAATCTCAGAGACAATTTTGCAAGGCGTTTCTTGAGATGCGCGATGGTAAAGTAGATGAAGCATTACTAGAAAAATTCACCACTAAAATATCTGCAATAACAAGAGGAGAGGGAACAGTTCAGACTTATGATCTCCCAATATTCTGTGAACTTCTAGACGTGTCCTGTGAACAGATTCTTAGTGCCGGTAAATGTTATAAGCCGGTAAAAAGTCATATTACAAATTATGAAGTGGCATTCTCAAAGGATAAAAAAGTCTGGGAATCATATATGAACCGAGAGGATAAACTGTTTTTAAATTATGATGAATATGGTAAATCTGTGGTTGATTATGCTCTCGAATTTCATAACTATGATTTCATTAAGTATCTGATGAAAACAGGGCATCTTAATTTTGTGGATAATAGTAAGTGGGAGAGAGAATTTACTTTTGGTCTGTCGACTGACATTAAAAGACGAGAGATTGGATATAACGATATTTGGCCGATAGCACACAGATTAGGAGTACCTGAAAGTTTAGTATATGAAGAACGATTAAGGACAAAAGCTATAACTTTAGCTATTGAAAATCATGATTATGAATGTTTGGAAGAATTAAAGGCAAGAATCAATCCAGCAATATATAACTTAACTATATTCGATAACCGTGGGGAGTGGTTAGAAGAGCAAAGGGATGATGAGTTGATTGAAACAATAGCAAATGCGGATGAAAAAATAATTGACTATTATACAGAAGAATTCGTAATTGAGGACATTAATAAAAGAGAACACACTTTTATGTTTCCGTATTTGAATAGAGTTGTTGCAATTATGATTAAAAATAAAAATCCAATGGTTGGAAGTGTATTAGATAAAGCTATTAAGCATAACAGGGATGCTTTGGAGCAATTGAAACAGCAATTAGACGAATATACAGATATTCTTTATCGAGAAAGAACGGCTATGTTTAACGATAAGGATGACGATGAGTTAATCAAAGAATATAAAGAACAACGTCATCGTGAGGCTGAGTATTGGGCTAAGCAGGGATTATATTATAAAGAAGATGATGGAATGCTTTCTTATCATTACAGTCCGGATAAAAGAAAATTTGAAGGAATGCTAACTAATATTATCTCGGTGGGTTGTAAATCAAAGGACACTGAAATTGCTGAAAAGATAAACGAATTAAATGGATTGGTAAAAAATATTATTGAATTAGGTAAACATGAATAGGAAAAACGAGCGCAGGAGGTGGAACGGCATGAGTATTTTTGATTTAGAAGATGGCGATTTTATCTTTGGAAGCGGAGATACTGGATTTGATTCAGATGGTCATATGATGAGCAGAATGTCTGATAATATGGCTCTTGATCTGGACACAGGAGAAATACATATGGTGTCAGGCTGGGATGATGACGATGAATATGATTGGTAAAAGAAAACTAACGTATGGTTAGGGAGTCAAGATTTAATGTCTTGGCTCCTTTTTTATTGCCATTGTGACAATGCAAAACTTGTCCCTCCTACCCCACAAAAACAGCCAAACTTGTCCGTGCCACTTTTAGGAGAATTCGTAAAAGCGTGTTATCATAGTTGTATCAGAACCGGAGCTGATAAAATCAAAAAAGAAAAATATTAAACGCCAAGAAATGACTCAGACGTGAGTCATACTCTTGGCGTTTTTGCGTGATAAGCCATCACGCGACATAGACATGAGTAGGCTAGCATACGGAATGTCTATGGCATGTGATGGTCAACAGACACCGAAATGTAGCGAAGCGGAATTGAGGTTGCTGTTGGAAAGCGAAGCTTTCTTATCAGAAAAAGAATTTGTTAGGAGGACACATTTTATGAATTACGAAGAATTTAAAGAGAGAGTTCAGAACGAATTCAAAGATAATCTCGGTGAAGGAAGAGAATATTAGACCTTAAGAAATTTACACAGGATATGATTGTAAGCAACGGGAAAGATGGAATTTTCAAGATTTAACTATGTTAGAGGAGAGAAAATTGAAGAACAGATTTAAGATTGGAGACCACGTGTATATAGTTGAATGTGGGCTGTATGCAAAAGAGGTGGTAATCGTCGGTATAGCCGGGGGATTTTATCAGATTTGTTTTACTGATAGACAAGGTTCTCTCAGACTTAAAGAGTCCAAGCTGTATGCGACGAAAGAAGAAGCAGAGTCCGTGTGGAGTTCCCACCGGGCCGCAACACAGAAGAAAATTACACAAGAGAGAAAAGGATTTCATTCTCCTTATGCTTATGAATGGTAATTACGCAAAGTTCCGTGTGATGATTGCCAGTCAAGAATCATAGCTATAAGAACGAATTAATTGTCAGAAATATTGTATAGTATTTCTGACATATAGAAAAGTAAATAGGTCCACCTGATAAGGGCATGCAGTTACCTTTGGTTTCTTGGTAACTGTAGGAGCACCAGAGACGCAGGGGAAAAATCAGTCAGAAGTTATTAACTTACTGGTTTTCCCTTAGCGTCTCTTTTTTGATGCACAAACCTGCCGGTAATATTTGTGCTTGCACAAAATATTACTTGGCGGGTGCAAGGACAGTGAGAAACTTTGTTTCGAACTGTATTTGAAGGACTTGTTCCTTCAAATGGAACCAACTCTGTATTTTCGTTATCAGGTGCAGAACATATGACCTTTCTGGTCTTTCCCAGAAAAGATTAAGTTATGTTATATTACGATGTTAAAGAAAGTGGAAAGAGAATGAAGGAATTAAGAAGAGCGTGTGGACACACGCAGGAGACAATGTCAGAGGCACTTGGTATCAGTCTTGATGGTTACAAGCAGATTGAGAGAGGCAGAAACGGAGCAAGTATTGATACATTGCTTATGATTGCAGAAGAGCTTAACACAACTGTCGATTATCTTATTACCGGTAGAAATTGCGTAGTAGTAGAAGCTGAAAACAAAGATGAATAGGGGGGAGTACCACTCCCTCTTAATCAACTTAAAGTTGGGTTAAGATAAAGGAGGTTCAAGAAAGAACTCACCGCCTTTCAAAAGCGTGTGAGAAGTTTCTACTATATCAGACATGGTAAATCCGGAAATTTGCTATGAGCCAGTTGCAGTAATGCACTGTGAATCTGAAATAGTTTGCAATACCGGAAGGCATATTGGTTGCCTTTGCATATACTGATGACGGTCAGAGGAAAGAAACGTTTGGATTGACTTTTGGCGTTGTTTAATCAATCTTAAATGCACCAGACGTGGTGCAGCATGCATTAAGGATATTACAGGAGAGTACATTATGGATAAGAAATTTGAGATTGGAAATAAGATTAGAGAAATAAGAATTAAGAAGAATATATCAGTTTTTGAGCTGGCATATAGAACAAAAACAAGTCAGTCGCATATTTATCAGATAGAGGGTGGCGCACAAAACATGAGCATAGAGCTACTATTTAAAATTGCAGATACACTGGAAACAGACCCTAATACAATATTGGGAGTAAAAAACACTGTGGCTTCTGTAGATGAAGCATTGAATGAATTGCCATTCGAAATGAAGTCAAAACTTTCAGTATTATTTGGAGCAATGATAAATCAGATAAAAGAGCAGGAAACAACTAATTAGACAAATAGACGGTATGCGTTGATTATCGTTCGTCAATTCATATCATATTTGAATAGATTCTTCCTATTTATTTCTCAGAGGACCTTCAGGTGTAGACCTGGAGGTCTTTTGTATGCTGTAAAATTATCCTTCATTGCAATAATGTATAAAATTGATTATATATTATTTGCAATATATGGTAAAATAAGCATATTAAGTATATGAATTATAAACGGAAGCATAAATAAGAGGAGATTTAACATTGAATACTAAAACAGATAAAGCAAAACTAAAGGAATTTTTACTTAACGTGCATGAAAAACATGTTATTGAATTAAAGAAGGCAGCAGAGTTACCAAAAGCATTTTGGGAGACATATTCTTCTTTCTGTAACACATGCGGAGGAATGATAATACTGGGAGTTGAAGAGGCAAAACCGAAAAATATTATTTGTGGTGTTAAGAATGTTGAAAAGACTTTAACAAGTTTATGGGACCAACTTTCCAATACAAATAAGGTAAGTTACAGAAATATAAATAATGATGATGTGAATACATATGATATAGATGGGAATATTGTAATTATAATAAATGTAAAAGAAGTTCCGGAAATGGTGAAGCCTGTGTATATAGATAATAAAATAGAAAATTCGTGGATACGAACCGGTGATGGAGACAGAAAGGTTACTAAAGAAGAATTAGCTAGCCTAATAAGAAATGCTCAACCATGTCAGGATAGTTTGGCAGCTGAACGGTTTACAATGGATGACTTGGATTATGATTCTATAATTTCATACAAAGAAAAAGTTCATAAAAGATATCCAAAGAAGAGATATAACGAAATGAATAACGAGAAATTTCTGACTGAAATTGGAGCTTGTTTCGTTGACAGAAATACAAATGAGTTAAAGATAAAAAAGGGAACGGTTTTGTTTTTGGGAAAATGTAATTCGATAAAAGAATTATATCCTCGATATCATGTGGATTTTTTTAACAGACGTGGAAATAATCCCAGATGGATTGACAGAGTAACTGATGATGAGCCTAGTGACTATGAAATGAATCTATACAATTTTTATTCAATTGTATATGAAAAAATGAAAATGTTGTTGCAGGAATCATTTAGTTTAGATAACGAGCAACTAAGAATTCCAATATCTGATTTTGATGAAACGTTAAGAGAGTGTTTAGTTAACTGCATTGCACATGCAGATTATATTCAAGGATATCCGTCAACAAAAGTTGATGCGTATGATGGTTGGTTTAGTTTTATCAATCCGGGAAAAATGTTGGTTTCAACAAAGCAATTCGCAATAGGTGGAGATTCAAGACCAAGAAATGAAGTTATAATGAAGTTACTTAGACTTTTAGGAGCATCTGAAAGACAAGGATTTGGAGGACCTCTAATATATAAAAATGCAAAGAAAAATGATTTCAGAATGCCAGAAATAACAACTAATATAGAACGTACGGAATTAAAGGTTTGGAATTTGGATTTAGTGGATTCATATCCGAATTTGACGGAAGATCAAAAGAACGTATATCGCATTATAGTCAAAAGTGCGAAACCTCAATCTGTGAATAAAATAAAGGAAACTTTAGGAATGACGGAATACAATGTAAGAAAATGCATTCAGAGCTTAGAAAGTGAAAACTTAGTTAGAAAGATTGGTAATGGTTCGTCAACAAGATATATAGTTGAGATGGAAAGTGTAGAATATTTAACACAATTACAGATGGCTATGGATACTATTAAAAAAGTATTTCGTTAAAAATCTCGTGTAAATCTTGTGAAAAAATATAAAAAATGGCCAGAATTCCTTTATAATAAAGGAAATTTGTCTCGTGATAATCTCGTGATAATCTCGTGATTATAATTTATGGAGAGATTGAAAAGTTTGCTAAACATGTATGAATATTGTGATAATGCATGGTTGAGGTTCGCGATAATTATACATAAGCAGATTTTAGAAAAGATGGATATAAATGTAGGATATAGCACAGAATAGGTTGCAAATAAAATAGGATTAAATGAACCGAGAACAAGATAGTTATTGAATAAATTAGTAGATATGGAACTAATTAGTTTGTGAGAAAATTACAAAGAAAGTATTATAGAGAATAAATATATTTTAATTATATACGATAATTATTTGTTTACAAAAGCATAGGTATTAAATATGGATAATGAAGAATATAAAGAAGATATACAGAAATTGTCTGTAGAGGCAATATATAATAAATATATTATTAGTGGTGATATATGGTATTTTAGAAACAAATATGGATATAATTGGTTTGAAGAGTATGACAGATTTAAGATGTTTATTTCAAATAAATTAGGAGTACACTATAATGATATCGCAGTAGCAGGAAGTGCAAAACTGGGTTTTAGTTTAAATCCAAAAAAAAATTTTAGGGCATTTAATGATGAATCTGATATAGATATAATTGTAATTTCGCAGAAATATTTTTACCTTTTTTGGGATTCTTATCGAAAAGATTCGTACGCTGAAATAAGAACGCCATATTTTAATAAAGTATGTTTTAGTATTTTTAGAAAATATATTATATTTGATGGATTTTCTAAGACAAATCCAGAATATTTGAAATGGCTAAAAAAAACGCAAGGTTTTGAAAAAGATTTACAATTAGATTTTGAAATTGAAAATGATATACATTATAGAATATTTGAATCGTGGGATGCTGCAAAAGATTATTATATGTCAAGCATTGCTAAAGCAAAAAAAATAATACAGGAGAAATAATATGATAATAAATGATATGATAAAATATGAGAATCAAACAATAAAGTGGATAGCCACAGAATTTAATAATGGAAATTTGTACGTTGATGATAGTTTTCAGAGAAGATATGTATGGCTAAAGAAGCATCAGATAAGATTAATAGAAACGATTTTGATGGGATATGTAATTCCAGAAATATATATTTGGAAAGTTGGAACTAATCCCGATACAGGGGACACTAAATTTAGTATTGTCGATGGACAACAGAGAATTGGAGCAATAGTGAGTTTTTTAAATGGTGATTTTAAATTGAATAAAGCATATTTGAGTGAGAAAAATGCAAATTATTCAGGAAAATATTTTTCAGAATTGACGCCAACAGAAAAAGAAAACATTTGGGGATATAGTTTATCATTAAGGAAAATTTTGCAAGACGTTAAAAGAGAAGATATTGTTAATTTGTTTCTAAGATTAAATTCAACGGATAAGTCACTTAATCCGCAGGAATTACGAAATGCAGAGTATGATGGCTTATTTATAAAAAATGCGATGGAAATTGCTCGGTTTGATTTTTGGCAGAAATATAGGGTATTTAGTGCAGACGCATTAAGAAGAATGGGTGATGTAGAATTTATAAGTAGTCTATTAATATTTTTAAGAAAAGGAATAGAATCAGAAATAACACAGTCTGGAATTAATCAGATGTACGACATGTATAATGACCAGTATGATGAAGCAGAGGAAGATAAAACAAATGTAGAATGTATACTTAATCAGATGGATAAAATAGTTGCAAAAGATGAAAGCGGAGAGTTTGCAAAATTTGTAAGGAAAAATACACATTTATATACTATTTTTATAGCTATATACAAAATATTGTTAAAATATAAAAATATGTCAGGCGAACAAATAAAAAACATTATTGAGTTTTATAGTAAATATGAAAATAGTTATGACAAAATTTCGATGGAGTATAGAGAACTATTTCAAGAAGGAACACGAGCAAAAGCAAATAGAATAAGGAGGGTGAAGATTTTAAGTGATGTAATTGAAGGCAAAATAAAGATCTAACTATAATAGTTATTAGCTAATAAAAATGATAATATAGTAAAAATTAATTTAAATTGTTCTAAGCATTCGCATATTTTTAATATTATATATCCTTAGAGTAAGGTTAAAATATATCAAGAATATACTATGGGATATTTGGAAAAAGTAGACAACAATATTCAATTGGAAAATAATAAAGTAACAGTGCAATGTATTATAGGATTAATAAGAGTAATAATTTGTAATAATAAATGTAATAATAAATCAGGTACTTCTACAAATAACCTTTGACTTATTGTTAAACATAAACTATACTATAACCAAAGGAGGTATACATATGGCAAAGATGGGAAGACCAAAATCCGACAATGCCAAGGAGCGCATTGTTGCTGTAAGACTTACAGATGACGAACACAAAAGACTTACTATGTATGCCGAAAGACATTCACTAAATATGTCCGACGTTCTGAAAAGTGGGTTATACAAGATACTTGAAAACCAGGAAGAAGATGAACAATAAATATAGACAAATTTAGTTAAAGAAGTTTAGGTGGCTACCAATTGGCTACCACTTAAGCGATTAATCACAACAATACAAGTAAATGTAAACAAATTCGATTATATAAAGTGCCGATTTTAAAGTGATTACAGTGCGTAATACGTCAGGAAAATCGGAGTTTGAATAATGCAAATTTTGCATCACAGTGCTTGTGGACTGGAGGGATTAACATGACCAGTAATTGGTATTATATGCCTTGTATACAGGAAATTGGATTCGCATACACAAAGAGTTGGACAACGGTTGTGGAACAAAGAAAGTATGTAAAAAAATACTTTAGTAATAAATCATTTAAAATTGTAAAAAAAGTAACAAAACAGCAAATGAAAAACTATATAAATAGATTTCATCCAAAAGTTGGTGATATGATATATTTTTATTCCAGTAAAAAGAAACATTATTCTCATACAGCCATAATTTCTTCGGTAACAGCAGATAAAATTAATTATGCTGCACATTCAGACAGTCGTTTTAATAAGGACCTTCGAGAACCGTTACAAGGGGATTATTACGATCATGTTGAGATATGCCACATAAAGGAGAGAGGAAGTTTGTATGAATAAAAAAAAGATAATATGTGTTACGTTATTAATAATATCAATAATAACAATAGTTATTATATATCCTGTAAGATTTTTCTATTTAGATCAAATAGGAGATATTTTTACTAAAACAATTTTGACTGAAAATTGTAATAGCAAATATATTTCTGAAGAAGATAGTAAAAAAATCCTAAATAACATATATTGGGATGATAAAAATCACATAGTAAAATCAGTAGAATGTTCATATGACAATGAAAACTGGATTAATAAACATGTTAAAGTAGCTGTTTATCTTGAAACTAGTGAAGGGAAAAAAGAAGTATATTATAAATGTTATTTCAAAATTGTTGGAGTCAATATATATATTACACAAATTGGAATTTATTTAGATGAAGAAGGGAGTGTGACAGATTTAGATTAAATTTAATTTAATCTAAAATATATAATCTACATAAATATGACTTTTGAAACGGTAATAATATACCGTTTCAAGAGTTATGACATCTGGTACATGTATGATTCAGCTAATAATGTTATCGGCTTTGAATACAGCCAGTTAAGTGAGATAAACGAAACATTAAAAAACACAAGAATCTATTATGAAAAGAACCTGCAGGGAGATGTGACAGGTCTGCTTGATGCCAGAGGAGCAGAGATTGCTTCATATACATATGATGCATGGGGAAATGTCATCACAGATACAGAAAAGAGTTTCTGTTATGAAGGATATGAGGTTCCCTTTGAGTTAAATCATGTATTGTACAGAGGATACTACTATGACAGAAGTTACACTGATACTGAAAGCGATACAAATCTTTATTATCTGCAGAGCAGATATTACGATGCAGAGGTGGGAAGATTTATAAATGCAGACAGCATATGCAATCTTGGGATTAGTGGAACAGTGTTCGGATTTAATTTATATTCGTATTGTGACAGTAACCCTGTAGTTTATCAGGATAAGACAGGTGAAGCACTAATAAATGTTGTATTTGCAGTTATATTTGGCATTGCAGGTTGGCATTTTGGTGGTTGGGTAGCATATAATGTTGTAAAAAAGAAAAATTGGAAGTATTGGGCACTTAGATCAGCTATTGCCGTTGGAGGAGCTGCAATCGGTTGGCTTGCAGGAAGTTTGCTAGCAAAAAGTGTTGCATCATATTTAAAAATGTATCCAGATGTTGTTTTTAAAATGACGGCAAAGATAGGATCAAGTTCGTTTTATTCGATAATGAAACTTTTAGGAATAAATCCATTTACCCTTTCCATGGATTCAGGCAAATTTATTGGTGTGGCAAGAGCATTAAACTCACAGAAAATAACACTTTCATATGAGTGGGCAGTTAATTTATATAAAAAAGCCACACAATTTGGATATATGATGTGACCCCAAAAAGTTAGACTTTTATTGCGTAACAGGTTTTAATATCTGTTACGCATTTTTTATGCAACCAAGAGGCTGAGTCTGTATTGGACAGGACTCAACCATCCTATTTTTTCTTTAATTCTTTTTTCATTGTAATATCTTATATATTTTTCAATTTCAGTTTTCAATTCTTCATAACTGTAATAAACAGTTCCATAGTATATTTCTTGTTTAAGCAGACCAAAGAAATTTTCCATGACTGAATTATCAAGGCAATTACCTTTTCGTGACATGCTTTGAAATATTTTCTCTTCTCTAAGTCTATGTGAATAAGCTTTCATCTGATATGCCCATCCCTGATCTGAGTGAAAGGTCCTTCGAAATGGGCAGTCAGAAGTTACCTCAATGGCTTCATTTAGTGCATTCATCACATTTGCTGCTGAAGGACGTTTATCTATTCCATAACTTATTATTTCACCATTGAACATATCCATGAATGGATCTAAATATAGCTTATGCATTGTCATTTTACCTTTAGAATCTACTTCATAGTATTTAAACTCTGTTGTATCAGTTGTAATCTTCTGATGAGGTATATGTGTATTAAATCTTCTTTTGATTCTATTAGGAGCAACCGTTCCAATTCTACCTTTGTAAGAACTATATTTACGACTCTTCCTCGTAAATGACATCACCTGAAGATTATATTTCTGCATAATGCGTTGAACCTTCTTCTTGTTCACGATATAGCCTTGATTACGGAGTTCACCACACATGCGACGGTAGCCATAATCTTTGTTACGTTTATGTATTTCATGAATCTTTTCTTCTAATTCTATATCTGGATTTTCTCTATCAAATCTTTTTTGCCAATACATATATGTTGCCTTTGGAAAACCAACAACTGCGAGAATGTCTTTTAGTTTGAATTCTCCCCGGAGGCTTTGGACGATTCTCGCTGTTTTTTCAGAAGAGCTTCCTCCTCTAAACGCAGCCTCCTCAGTTCTTTTAAATATGCATTCTCTATTCTAAGCTTAAGAATTTCATCTTCAAGTTCTTTTACATGTTCAGTACTGGTATCAACCGGAACTGTAGTTGTATCTTGTTCAATATTTAACTTTTTGTTTGATGTACCCAATGTTTTCCTGCAACCTTTCTTATGTGGTCTCAATGCATCAGGACCGGCGATCTGGAAATCCTTTACCCACTTACAGATTTGAGAGGGATTATATATTCCTTCACGAAGAGCCAGCTCCTGATATGAGAGTTCGCTTGTTAAATATAATTCTACAACAGAAAGCTTCTTTTCAAAAGAGTATTTATCTTGTTTTCGCGAACGCATAAGTCCTTTGTCACCATGAGTTTCATAATTCCGAACCCATTTCTTAATGTTTGGCCAGGCAGGTACACCATATCGTTTGGCTAAGTATTTATAGCCACCTTCACCGCTAAGATATGCTTCAACAACCTGCTTTTTGAATTCATAACTGTATTTTGCCATAAAAATACCGACCTCCAATCGTTAGATTTTTAGGTCTAACTTTTGGGGGTCGGTACATTAGTCACATTGGAGCCTTTTTTTCTTTATAGGAAAGACCGTAGTTGGCGTTCTGGTAAATTGAAAACAGCCTTCCGGGTGGCGGGCATAGATTCCACTATATCGAATCATTTTAAAGAACATGTGGGAAATAACACTGGCAACAGAATGGAAAAAAAAATGAAGCAAAAGAAAAGCCCACCTCTCAAGATTGAGGGGCGCGGGGAGTTGAATAGGCGAAGCATGCTTTTTATTAGTGGTATCTGAATTTTAGAAAGTATATGCGGCAAACAACATTTTTGGTATACTGAAGTATATTTTAATTATTATATGGCATAAGTGATAGGGCATTTTTATGTTAGGTACAGTTAGGTTGTAGTTGAAAAGGAGGACATTATGACAAAGAAAGGAAAACTAAGAAAGGGTATCAGTATTCTACTTGCAGTATGTATGGCTCTCCCTGTGGGATTTGTTGCGAAAAGCGAAACTGTGCATGGAAAAGTGATAGATGCAGATACAACAAAAAGAGAATTATGGTCTACATCCTTTGAATCAGCAGATGGATTTAAAACTTCTACAGTAGATGATAAGAAGGGCACAGCCAATATTACAACAAATGAACTAAGCTATCAGATAAATGGAAATTTATCCGGTGAAATCGAGAGTTACTCGGGAAGTGCCGCGAAAAATGATAATGAAGTTTTGAAAAATTTGTTTGACGGAGACTCTGGAACAAAATATTTAACTGATGTAAAGCCGTCGGAAGTTATTGTAAAACTAAAGAGTCAACGGGTTATAAAATCCTATGCGATAACTTCTGCGAATGATGCTCCCGGAAGAGACCCTAAGAATTGGAGTCTTCAGGGTAGAAATTCGGATAATGAAAGCTGGGAAACCATCGACAATAAAACAAATCAGGTGTTTAATGGCAGATATAAACAAAATTATTTTGAATTGGATAACAGCAAAGCATATAGCCAGTATAGATTGCGGATTACAGCAAATAAAAATGGTGGTTCCATGACACAATTTTCAGAGTTTATTCTTGCAACAGGCAAGTGTCAGGAAGTTGGTGCTTCTATTAGCAGAATGAATAGTAATATTACTTCCGGACCGAGCGATGCATGGAATCAAAAATCCAATGTGGGTTGGACAGGAAGCCACTCTCTTGTATGCAAGGGAGTTCATGTAGGAACTGGTCATGCATATTCTTATAATGTTATTTATGACAACTTGAATATTACAGTAAGTGATAATACAAATTTAAGATATGTAATTTTTCCTTCCATGTCTAATGGAGACGAATATGACTATGAATATACACAGATGCATATGGCGGTGGATTTAAAGTTTAAGGATGGAACTTATTTAAGTGAGTTAGGTGCAATTGATCAAAATGGAAATAAGGTGGATGCACAGTCTCAGGGAGATAGTCGTACACTGGTGGCACAACAGTGGAATGAAATTTACAGCAAAATTGGTGATGTGGCAAAGGGAAAAGTCATTGAAAAGATTTTGGTTGTGTACGATATGAAAGCTCATAATGCGAGGGCTTTAGCAAAATTCCAGACATATTTTGATGACATTGAAATATATAATCAGGATTATCCGGTATATTCTCATTTATCAGATTATGTAAATATTCTAAGAGGAACGAACAATACAGGAAACTTCTCCAGAGGGTTGACAATTCCGGCAGTAACAGTGCCAAACGGATTCAACTTTTGGATTCCTGCAACCAGCGCAAGCAGTAATACGGCTTATGAATATCAGAAAACAGATGAATTTCGTTGTATGAGAATAAGCCATGAACCGTCTATATGGGTTGGTGATAGAGGAACCTGGCAATTTATGGTAAATACCAGCAAAGATTATAATACAAATGACGATTATGGATTGGGAACGTTAAAAGCAAACTTTAGTCATAATAATGAGGTAGCAAAAGCGCATTATTATAAAGTTTCTTTTGATGGCAATGGAGGCGATGCAGCAAATTCACAGATAGAGCTGACACCGACATCTCATGGCGCAGTGGTACGGTTTACTTATAATAACACGGCAAACAAGAGTGTTATCTTTGATTGTGCCAATGGTGGAAGTAGGACCGAATATAGCGGAAATACATTTAAAACATATTCTGACCATACAGGGAATGGTTCGAAGCGTATGTACATTTACGGAGAATTTAGTGAGACTCCTAAGGGAACTAAAATAAATGACAGGAAAAGTATTGCATCCTTTAATTCCAATAGAGTTACAATGAAACTTGCCACATCATACATCAGCTATGATCAGGCAAAGAAGAATTTGGAGCTTGAAATTGGGGGAGACAGTTTTGAAACGGTTTATAACAAGGCACAGTCTAAATGGGATAATCAGCTTGGAATTATCACAGATGTTAAAGGCGCAAATTATGAACAGTTAGTTACACTTTATTCTTGTATTTATCGTATGTATTGTTATCCAAATCTTATGTCAGAAAATACAGGGTCAAACAGTAATCCGGTTTGGAAATACAAGAGCCCTTACAAAGATGATAATGCAAATCCTGTGGAGGGAAAGATTTATATTAATAATGGTTTCTGGGATACATATCGTACTGCATGGTCAGGGTATGGACTGTTTACACCGTCCAAAGCAACAGAGTTGTTAAACGGTTTGGTACAGCATTATAAAGATCAAGGATGGCTTCCAAGATGGATTGCACCAGGTGGAACCAACAGTATGGTGGGAACAAGCAGTGATGCTATTTTTGCCGATGCAATGGTGAAGGGCATATCATTTGATTATGAAAATGCATACAGGTCCGCATTGAGAAATGCAGCTACTGTATCCGATAACCTTACAAATGGAGGAAGAAAGAAATTAAATGTTTCGAACTTTATTGGATATGTACCTGCTGATGAAAATGAAAATTTCTCATGGTCCATGGAAGGATATATTAACGATTACGGAATTGCTCAGATGGCAAAGAAATTGGCAAATCAGACGAACGATGCATCAAAGAAAGCAAACTATATGTCTGAATATTACTACTATCTAAACAGAGCAAAGAACTATTCCCTCTTATTTGACGATTCTGGTCAGGATGTCACGTCAAAATGGTTGAGAGGAAGAAAAGCTGACGGTTCTTTGAATTTAGGAAACAGTGACAATAATACGGGATTTAATCCATTCTGGTGGGGGGCAGATTATACAGAAACCAATGCATTTAACATGGCAGTTTCTGTACCACAGGATGGAATTGGACTAGCAAACTTATATGGCGGTCGCGACCAGCTTGCGGACAAGCTTGATACAATCTTTACAACTGATGGAGGATATATTGGATATGGCGCCATGGATGGTGTTGGTGGTATTCATGAACAGAGGGAAGCAAGAGAAGTAAAACTGGGTCAGTATGGACACAGCAACCAGCCGTCCCATCATATTCCATATATGTATCTGTACTCATCCCGTCCGTGGGAGACACAGAAGTATGTAAGAGATATTCTTGCAAGATGTTATGCAGGAAGTACCTTTGGGCAGGGTTATATTGGTGATGAAGATAATGGTGAAATGTCAGCATGGTATATATTGTCTTCCATCGGCTTTTATCCATTGTCAATGGGAAATGATGAATTTGCTATCGGTTCACCACAGTTTAAAGAAGTAACTGTTAATTTGGAAGGAAATAAAAAACTGGTAATTAAGGCAAATAACAATAGTAAGGAAAATGTGTATGTAGACAGTATGTACGTTAATGGAGAAAAGTATGATAAAACATTTATAAAATACAAGGATTTAATTAAAGGTGGAACAATTGAATTTAATATGTCCTCAACACCTAATAAAGAGCGCGGACTTGAACAGGATAGCCTTACATCCATAACTACAGATGACAATAAGCCGCAAGTATATACGGACTATTCAAAGGATGCCAATAAGTCTTCAAGTACAGGAGTGACTACATTGGATAACTTATTTGATGATAATTCAGATACAGAGACAAAGGTTGATAATACAACTACACTTATGTTTAAGTTTACCGATAAAAAAGCTGTAAGAATGTTGACTCTTACATCATCAAAATCAGGAAGAACACCGGATAGGGCAAAGGTGTATGGCGCTAATGAAGATGATAACTGGGTTTTACTGGGAGACTACCATGACAGTGGCAGCTTGTTCTTTAATATTTGGGGCAAGTATACAAGACCATTTGGAATAAGTGCAGACAAAGTGGGCAAATACTCAAGATATAAAGTTGTTCTTACAGGAACAGATGCTTATTTGTCAGAAGTTGAGATGCTGGGATATAAGAATAACGGAATATTAAAGAGTGATTTAAAAAATGCCATTGATGTAGCAAAATCAATAGACGCCACAGGTGAATATCTGCCTATTGCAAAACGTCTTGAAAATAATTTAAAAGAGGCAAGCAGTGTGTATGCTAATGGAGAAGCATCAGATGATGAAATTCTAAAAGCTTATCAGTCATTGGGTAGAATTGTGGACATTGAGAAGAAGACAATTAAAATACATGATGCAAGCCAAGTAGAAGCAGAAGAGTTTGATGCAAAGTCCGGCCATATAATTAATGATGGCAAAAACATTGGTGGAGTGGAAAATAATACATGGGTAAGATATGACAGTGTGTACTTTAACGGTTCGGCATCTCAGGTAAGCTTTAACTATTCGGGACAAAAGAGCGATGCAGGCGGATATGCACAGGTGTATATAGACAGCAAGGTAGGAGAACCTGTAGCAACTATTAATCTTCCGGTTACAGGAGATCATTGGAGTACATATACTACTGTAAGTCAGCAGCTTGAAAAATCCATAAGTGGTCTTCATAATGTATATATTGTATTTAAGAATGATGGCTCACATAAATATGTGGCAAATGTTGACAATATTGCTTTTGATGTAAAAAGTGTTGGGGAAAAGGATAATATTCCATCAGGATATACAGCAGCAACAGTTAATCAGTGGACACCATCAGGTAAATGGGAATGTTACTTTGGAAACTTGAGTGGAACGGCTTCTGGATCATATAAGTGGGCATCAGACGCAGACTATAATATTTATGTTGATAAGGCAAACAAAGGAAAAGCATGGTCAGTACAGGGAAGTTATACAGATAACGTAACAAGCGGACATACATATAAAGTAACAGTAGATGTTACTGCATCAAAAGCATGTTCAATTGGTATAAAAGAAGATCTTTCAAATAAAAAGGATCCACAGGTATATACAGATATACCGGCAAATGGTACAAGAACTTTAACAGGAACATACACAGTAACAAACAACCAGATAAAAGTAATGTTTGAGTTAGGACAGAATGTTGATGCAGGAACAAATATTAACTTTAAAAATATTAAGATTGAAGATACAACTGCCTCAACAACAAAGGAATCAACAACACCAACAATAGCAGCACCTACAACGGTTGCGCCAACAACAGAGGTACCAACAACTGTAGCCCCAGCGACAGGGGGACCAACAACGGTAACTCCTACTACAGAGGCACCAACAAAAGTTGCTCCTACTACAGTAGCCCCAACAACGGTGGCACCTACAACGGAAGCCCCAACAACAGAGGCACCTACTACAGTAGCCCCAACAACAGAGGCACCGACAACAATGGCGCCTACAACACAGAGTAAAACTTCAACAGTAGCAATTGGAGAAGGAAGCGATGTAGGTAAGGTTAACAGGAAAATACTTAACTGCAAGAATGATAAGGATTTAGCAGGATCTACTTTCGGAAAACTTTGTGTAAAGGTTAAGAAGAGCAAGAAGAAGGCTATCAGTCTTACATGGAAGAAGATACAGGTTGCTAAGACATATGTTATATATGGTGCAAAATGTGGAACTTCATATAAGAAGATTGCAACTGTTCACAGCAAGACATTTACTAATAAGAAGCTAAAGAAAGGTACTTATTATAAGTACATGGTTGTTGCATTAAATGAAAAGGGCAAAGTGGTAGCAATATCCAAGTTAATTCATGTGGCAACAAAGGGTGGAAAAGTAGGTAACTGTAAGAAACTTAAAGTGAACAAATCAAAGGTTAACTTAAAGCAGGGAAGGAAGTTCAAGTTAAAAGTTAAACAGATTGCTAAATCAAAGAAGGTTAAATTAAAGAAACATAGAAAGACAGCCTTCGAATCAGATAATCAGGATGTGGCTGTTGTATCCAAAAAGGGAGTCATTACAGCTAAGAAGAAAGGCAAGTGTTCAGTTTATGTTTATGCACAGAATGGTGTGTACAAACAAGTGAAAGTTACAGTTAAATAAAGATATATAATATTAGAAAAGTAGCGGGCATTATGATACGCCCCGGTCAGATAGACAGGGGAGTATCATGAAGCCCGTTATTTTTGCTTAAAAGCAAGTTAAATAAACAGATAAGGCTTTATCATTAGGTTAATCTGAAATTACTGCAAGATCGGAACTGATACCCATAAGGACATACAGAATAGTCCAAATAATTGGGAAAATACATCCCAGTGGAGAAAAAGGCAGCTTGTTTATCCATCTCAAAGGTCTGCATATTTCCCCGGGTTAAAAGGACAGATAAAACACCTAGTATAAGCGGTAATGCTATGCATATGGTAATGGTAGTTTTGTCGGTTTTCAAATAATTCTCCATACAAAAAAATATATGTAGAAGAAATGTTTTATATGAATATTTTAGTAATTGGCAATTAAATTAGATTATGAAAAAATACCCCAATATGCTTTAATATATCTGTCAAAAAATAAACAATAATTGCTATTTAATATG
>ERZ791821.635-NODE-635-length-27525-cov-11.466145_pt1 | contig 27525 bp, 27 predicted proteins | sample MGYA00510300_ERZ791821 | MGnify/ENA primary metagenome ERZ791821 (study PRJEB30046, sample SAMN00792034) | human gut metagenome | study: EMG produced TPA metagenomics assembly of the A metagenome-wide association study of gut microbiota in type 2... | reverse complement strand
CAGCTGCCGGAGCGGTGCTTAAGCCGCAAGGCGGGAATTGTGCGGTGTTGCCTATACACATTTTAAGCTTTGCTGTTGGCAGAGCTTTTTTGCTTCCATCATAGGGGGAACCTGCAATTTTGAAAAACATTGTCTGTTTTTTGCTTATTTGAATACAAAATTTATATAAAAACATGCAAAATTTATGTTGAAATTGTTGCAGAAAGAGTTTATACTAGAATCATCGCGGATACAAAGCGAAAGAATGGGAACAGTAAATCATATGAAGGATCTTTATGATGCCGCACGGCACCTTGTCTGGCTGACACAGTTTGGTTTATCGGTTGTGCTTCCGCCGGTGCTGTTTCTTTTGGGGGCTGTCTGGCTACGCAAACAATTCGGCCTTGGCGGCTGGGTCATCTTGGTTGGGTTCGCGCTCGGCATGGTGGCTGCCATCGGCAGCCTGCGCAGTTCATTAAAGACAATTGAGCGGCAGGGCAGGGCCCCGAAAAAAAAGCAGGAGCCGCCGCCTATCTCGTTCAATCAACACTAATTGTTATGGAAGGAGCCTGTATCCATGCAAAAGCATCAGGACATTCTGCAGCAGGTTGGGCGCATGGCTTTGGCAACCGCCGGTTGTTCCGCCATTATGCTGGCCATCTATGCAGTGGTTGGGCGGTTTACCACAGCGGTATTGCTGGGTGGCCTGCTGGGCACTGTGATTGCTGTAGGCAACTTTCTGGCATTAAGCATTACCGTTTCTAACGCGTTGGACCGTGCCGCGGCAGGGGATAATTCCGTAAAAGCGTGCATGAGCATTCAAAGTTCCAGCGTTGTGCGCACGGCAATTCTGGCAGTCATTTATGTTCTGCTGTTCCATGCCAAAGTTTGTGATCCGCTGGCAGCATTGTTGCCGCTGCTGTTTGCACAGGCTGCCATTAAGCTGATTGAATTCTTCCGCAAAGATTCCAAAGGCGGTGATGCAGTGCCATGAACGGGCCTAAGATTTATTTCACGATCCCTTTGTTTGGTGGAATTCCCATCACGCAGACAACGGTTTCTTCGTTTGCAGTTATGTTGCTGCTTTGTATTGCCGGTATTGTGCTGGGCAGCAACCTGCAAAAGCGTCCCAGCCGCCGCCAGGTACTGGTAGAAAAAGGTGTTACTATGCTGTACGGCATGGTAGAAGACACCATGGGCAAGCATAATTCCTATTGGACACCTTATATCGGGGCATTGTTCCTGTCTTCCATTTTCGGTTCCTACATCGGAATGACCGGTATTTTCCGCTCTTCCACAGCGGATCTTTCCACCACCGTTACCTGGGCCTTAATGACAAGCGTGATCTGCTGGGCTTGCTCCATTAAAGCAAACGGTGTGTTCGGTTGGCTGAAAGGCTTTACTGAACCGGTTGTCGTTATGACGCCGATGAACCTTGTTTCCGAAATCGCGCAGCCCATCTCAATGGCATTCCGTCACTTTGGCAACATTGCGGGCGGCAACGTTCTGACCAGCCTGGTTTATTCCGCTCTGGCAACGGCTTCCGCCGCTCTTTTGGGCTTGGTTGGCAAAAGCATTGCGGTCGGAATCTTGATTCTTTTGGGTGGTGTGGCGCTGCTGGTTTTGGGTGTGCGCAAGAAAAAGTTGGCTTACAAAATTTTTGGTGCGGTGTTTGCCGCAACCGGAATTTTGTCCCTGCTGGGCTTGGCAGGGGTGCCGTATCTGGAAGTCGGCATTCCCGGCATCATGAGCCTTTATTTCGATGTATTTTCTGGTGGGGTGCAGGCCCTGGTGTTCAGCCTGTTGACGATGGTTTATGTCAGCAATGCCTGCCCGCCGCCTGAAGAAGGTTAATGTAAAATTTTATTTATTTAGGAGGATACCTCGTATGGAAACAGCAATCGTAAAAGCCGCCTGTGCAATCGGTGCAGGTATCGCAATCGGGTTTGGCGCTATCGGCCCTGCAGTTGGCGAAGGTAATGCCGTTGGCAAAGCGCTGGAAGGCATGGCCCGCCAGCCGGAAATGGCAAACCTGCTGCGTACCAACATGATCCTTGGCTGCGCCATTACCGAATCCACCGGCATTTATTCGCTGGTTATCGCCCTGTTGTTACTGTTCGTCTTCTGATGGATACGATAGCCGAAAAGGAAAGGAGGAATGGCTCGTGACGGGCTTTGAAAGCTTTGTTGGCATCGACCCGTGGACAGCGCTGTTCACTTTCTGCAATATGATGATCACCTTTGCGGTGCTCAAAAAGTTCCTGTTCAAACCGGTCAAAAAGATGATCGACGACCGCCAGGCGGAAATTGATACCATGTACGCCGATGCGGATGCAGCCAAACAGAAGGCTGCCGCGTTGGAACAGGAATACCAGCAGCACCTGCAAAGCATCCGGGATGAACGCGATACGCTTTTGCGTGAGGCAACCGCCCGCGCCCAGAAGCGCGAAGAAGAAATTGTTGGCGAGGCCCGTGCCGAAGCAGCCGCCCTGCGCGCCACTGCTGAAGCTGATATTGCACAGGAACGCAAGAAAGCAGTCAACGACCTAAAAAATGAAATTGGCGGCATTGCTGTTGATATTGCAGGCAAGGTAGTTGAGCGCGAAATCAACGAGACGGACCACAAGGCCCTGATCGATGAATTTATCCGGAATGTGGGGGATGCCTCATGACCGAAACCGGAAAGCGTTATGGCACAAGTTTGTATGAACTGGCTGCGGAAGAGGGCCTGACCGAACGGATTCTGGCGGAGCTGGATGTTGCTGTCAACGCAATGCAGGAGCCTGGCTATCTGCGCTTGTTGATGACGCCCAGTGTCCCCAAAAAAGAGCGCTGTGCGTTGCTGGACCAGGCGTTTGCGCAGGCGCATCCGTATCTTGTCAGCTTCTTAAAGATTTTGTGCGAAGCAGGCATTCTGCCAGAACTGCCTGCCTGCGCAAGAGCTTACCGTGACCGATACAACCAGGACCATAACATTTTGGAAGTTACGGCGGTATCTGCTGTTGCACTGGACGAAAGTGCCCGCAGCAGACTGCAGGAAAAATTGCAGCGTGTAACCGGCAAAACCATTACCCTGACGGAAAAAGTGGACCCCAGTGTTCTGGGCGGTCTGCGGCTGGATCTTGGCGGAACCCGCCTGGACGGCACTGTGCAGGGCCGGCTGGAACGTCTGCGCAATGAAATCAGCGGTGTGGTGATTTGATTTGCACCTGCCGCCGGATTCCACCTTCATTTTATAGATTGTGTGGTGAACCAAACAGTGCAACTGGAACCTGAACAGATTTCCCGCATTATTCGTTCCCAGATCAAATACTACCAGAATGCCATTGAGCAGACGGAGACCGGTACTGTTACGATGGTAGGCGATGGCATTGCCCGCGCCGCCGGCCTTGATAACTGTATGGCCGGTGAGCTGGTGCAGTTTGATAGCGGAACCTATGGTATGGCGCAGAATCTGGAAGAAAACAGCGTATCAATCGTTTTGCTTGGCGATGACAGCGGCATCAAAGAAGGCGGTACCATCCGCCGCACCGGCAAAGTTGTGTCGGTTCCGGTCGGTGATGCTCTGATTGGCCGCGTTGTCAACGCCCTGGGCCAGCCTATTGATGACAAAGGCCCGATTGATGCTGCCGACTATCGCGCCATTGAATCCCCGGCACCCGGCATCCTGGACCGTCAGCCCGTCAAGCAGCCTTTGCAGACCGGCATCAAGGCCATTGACTCAATGATTCCCATTGGCCGCGGCCAGCGTGAGCTGATTATCGGCGACCGCCAGACCGGTAAGACCGTGATTGCTACGGATACGATCATCAACCAAAAAGGCAAAGATGTCCTTTGCATCTATGTTGCTATTGGCCAAAAGCGTTCTACTGTGGCCTCTCTGGTTGAAAACCTCGAGAAAAACGGAGCCATGGCTTACACCACTGTAGTGTGCGCCACAGCTTCGGAGCTTTCGCCCCTGCAGTATATTGCGCCTTATGCCGGCTGCGCCATGGGCGAATACTTTATGTATCAGGGTAAGCATGTGCTTATTATCTATGATGACCTTTCCAAACATGCGGTTGCCTACCGTGCTCTGTCGCTGCTGATTCGTCGTCCGCCGGGACGCGAAGCATACCCCGGCGATGTTTTCTACCTGCACAGCCGTTTGTTGGAACGTGCCGCCAAATTGAGCGATGCAAAGGGCGGCGGCTCGCTGACAGCTCTGCCCATTATTGAAACGCAGGCTGGTGACGTTTCCGCTTATATTCCAACCAACGTCATCTCCATTACCGACGGCCAGATCTTCCTGGAAACCGAGCTGTTCCATTCCGGCATCCGCCCGGCTGTCAACCCCGGCATTTCTGTTTCCCGTGTCGGCGGCAATGCGCAGATCAAGGCGATGAAAAAGGTTGCCGGTACCTTAAAACTGGTTTACTCCCAGTACCGCGAGCTGCAGGGCTTTGCCCAGTTTGGCTCCGACCTGGATGCCGACACCAAATCTCGTCTGGCACAGGGCGAGCGCATTGTGGAAATCCTGAAGCAGGACCGCAACAGCCCAATCCCGGTAGAAAAGCAGGTTGCCATTTTGTATGCAACAGTCCACGGCTATCTGAAAGACATTGCCGTAAAGGATATCGCCGCGTACGAAAGCGCGCTGTATCAGTACCTTGATGAAAATGTAACCGCTGGCGGTGTGATGGAAGCCATCCGCACCACAGGCGATATGAAGCAGGATACCGAACAGCAGATGAAAGATGTTCTCGCTGCATTCACGGCAGACTTTATCAAAAATGCCGGATAATCACAAAATACGCCAAAGGGGGTGCTGCCGGTGGCTGGTTCCATGAAAGAAATCAAACTGCGCATCAAAAGCGTGGAAAGCACCATGCAGATTACCAAAGCCATGGAGCTGGTAGCGTCCAGCAAGCTGCGGCGCGCCAAGGAACGGGTGGAAAACAGCCGTCCCTATTTCGAAACGCTTTATGCCACGCTGTTTGATATTGCGGCTGCGGATTCTGAGTTCAATAGCCCATATCTGGCCAAATGCGAGAAAAAGTGCTGCCTGTACATTGTAATTGCAGGTGATCGCGGCCTTGCGGGCGGCTATAACAGCAATATCTTAAAAGCCGTGGAAGCGGATGCTGAAGGGCGGGAATATTGTGTGCTGCCCATCGGCAAAAAGGCAGTGGAATACTTTGAGCGCCACAAGATCCGGATTCTGACGGATTCTTTTGCCATCGCAGGGGATATTTCGGTCAGCGACTGCTTTGAAATTTCCCGCCTTGTGTGCCAGAAGTTTCTGGAAGGCGCTTTTGATGAAATTCGCATTGCCTTTACCCAGTTTATTTCCATGCTGACCCAAACTGCAATCATTCTGCCGGTTCTCCCGTTTGATGCCGAACCGCCGGAGCCGGGCCACGAGCATCAAAGTCTGATGCTCTATGAGCCAGACAGCGCCGCCGTGTTTGATGCCATTATCCCGGAATACTTGGCCGGGGTTGTGTATGGCGCTTTGTGTGAAAGTGTTGCCAGTGAACAGGGTGCACGCCGCACCGCCATGGACTCTGCCACCAAGAACGCTGGCGAAATGATCGAGCATTTGAACCTTTATTATAACCGCGCCCGTCAGGCAGCAATCACGCAGGAAATCACCGAAATAGTGGCCGGTGCAGATGCTGAAAGCTAGGGCGCACCAGAAAAGCCGAAATTTTATCCGATTTCTTTGCCTTCAGGTATGCCTTTGGGCAATATCTGATGCAACAGTGCTGAGAGTTTTTTCAGACACACCCGGAAACAAGCCCGACAGCACGCTAAAAATTCACTCAAAGGAGTGTGTGCAATGCCAGAAAAACACATCGGTAAGGTCGTGCAGGTCATGGGACCTGTTTTGGATATCCGCTTTGCCGACGGCGAGCTGCCGGAACTGCTGAATGCGATTGAACTGCAGAACAACGGCAAACCGCTGATTGTAGAAGTTGCCCAGCATATTGGCGATAACGTGGTGCGCTGCATTGCTATGGCCGCCACCGATGGCCTTGTGCGCGGTGCCGAAGCCGTGGATACCGGCGGGCCGATCAAGGTTCCCGTTGGCGATGCGTGCCTTGGCCGTGTGTTCAACCTGCTGGGTGAACCGGTTGATGAACAGCCTGCCCCCACCGGGGTAGAGCATTGGCCCATCCACCGCCCGGCCCCTGCTTTCGATGAACAGGAATCTTCGACTGAACTGCTGGAAACCGGCATCAAGGTCGTTGACCTGATCTGCCCCTATGCAAAGGGCGGCAAAATCGGTCTGTTCGGTGGTGCCGGTGTCGGCAAAACCGTGCTGATTCAGGAACTGATTTATAACATCGCTACCGCCCATAACGGCTATTCTGTTTTTACCGGCGTTGGCGAACGCACCCGTGAGGGCAACGATCTTTACGGCGAAATGGCCGAAAGCGGCGTTTTGAGCAAAACTGCGCTGGTCTATGGCCAGATGAATGAACCGCCGGGAGCCCGTATGCGCGTGGCGCTGTCTGGTCTGACCATGGCGGAGTACTTCCGCGATGTCAAGCATCAGGATGTTCTGCTGTTCATTGATAACATCTTCCGCTTTACCCAGGCCGGCTCCGAAGTTTCGGCACTGCTGGGTCGTATGCCCTCTGCCGTTGGCTATCAGCCCACGCTGGCAACGGAAATGGGTGCATTGCAGGAACGTATTACTTCCACCCGCAAGGGTTCTATCACTTCTGTTCAGGCTGTTTATGTACCTGCGGACGACTTGACCGACCCGGCCCCCGCCACGACCTTCACCCATCTGGATGCTACCACGGTTCTGAGCCGTGATATTGCTTCTCAGGGCATTTATCCGGCTGTCGACCCGCTGGATTCTACTTCCCGCATTCTGGCCCCGGAAGTTGTCGGCCAGGAGCATTACCAGATTGCCCGCGCCGTGCAGCAGGTTTTACAGCGCTATAAGGAACTGCAGGATATCATTGCCATCATGGGCATGGATGAACTTTCGGAGGACGATAAGATCACCGTCAACCGCGCCCGTAAGGTACAGCGTTTCCTTTCACAGTCGTTCCATGTTGCGGAGCAGTTTACCGGTATGCCCGGCCAGTATGTGCCGTTGAAAGAAACCCTGCGCGGCTTCAAGATGATTTTGAACGGCGAATGTGATTCCATCCCCGAAAGCTGCTTCCTGTTTGCTGGTACGATTGATGACGTTCTGGCTAAGGCCAAGCAGCAGTAAGGAGGCAGGACCATGTCCAGTTTCCCACTTAAAATCATGACGCCGGACGGCACTGCTTTTGATGGGCAGGTACAGTCGGTGTCCTGCCGGACCATCACCGGGCAGGTTCAGTTGATGGCCCGTCACATCGATTATTGCACTGCCCTTGGCATGGGGGAGGCCCACATCACATTGGAGGATGGCACCCAGCGCAGCGCCGCCTGTATGGGCGGTATGTTGAGCATGTTTGGCGGCGAATGCCGCCTGCTGGCCACCACCTTTGAATGGGCCGATTCCATTGACAAAGAACGTGCTGAGCGCAGCAAAGCCCGCGCCGAGGAATTGCTGGCCCAGAAAAACCTGGATGCCCGTGAGCTGGAACTTGCCCAGGCCCGCTTGAAACGTGCTTTGGTGCGCAGCAATGTTGCTGCGCGTGCTCAGTTTTGATTAATCCGCTCCCGGCCGAATAAATCACAAATAAAAAGTTCCTGAAATCGCAGCAGGTTGCTGTATGGTTTCAGGAACTTTTTATTGTAAGCTTTAGCATTTACAGCAATGAGCGAAGCGAACTGTGATTAAAAGTCGGATTTGCTGTAGCATGCAGTAAATGTAGTTTTGCCCACTTGTGGGCAGCGGTACGAGTGATGCAAGTGAAGGATTTTTCGGTGCATCTTGAGATGCGTGCCGGTATAAAGCCCTTCTAGGGCTTACTCAAGCCTCCGGCTTAGCCGGGAATTATGACTTTTGGGATAGTCCCAAACCCTTTTGAACTTAATCGTTCCCTTTACCCGGCATGCGGAAATACAGCCCCATAGCCAACAGCAGAGACAAGACATCCGCCACAGGCTGTGCCCAGATCAGTCCTGTTTCGTGAAAGATCGCCCCAAGGATAAACATAGACGGAATGTAGATCAGCCCCTGACGGGAGATATTGACGATCAGGGATTCCATCGCCGCGCCGCGGGCTTGCAGCGCATTGGTCAGCACATACCCTTGAAGATTTGTACGGTCTGACTGTTAGTAAATCAGACGGAGAAATCTGTCTGAAAGTCGATACTTCCAAAGGCAAAGACCGCTCACGAACTCCGGAAAATGCTGTATGCCTGGAAAGAGCAGGCTGACAAGCTATCTTCCGAGGAAATCAGTAAAGACAAATACGATGAGTGGCGTTACCATTACCCGGAGTTTGATACCACGCAAATCTGGGCGAAAGTACCATTGCAGGCACTTAGCGACGCGCTGGTCTAATGTTCCAAGACCAGCTCAAACCAGATAAATAAAGACGACAAAAAGCCCTTAGCTATGAGTCTTACCCACAGCTAAGGGCTTTCTAAATAAATAATATGGATTTATTTGTTGCACAACCACCTGTCAATCATTCTCTCACCCCAAAAACACTGGCTTACAAGAATAATAGCTCTCATGCAACCGTTATCAAAAGACTTCTTGAAGTGCCTCAAACCCGCATAAACACTGGATTTTTAAAGCATTTCAAATTATTCAAACTCGATCGTTGCTGGCGGCTTGGTGGTATAGTCGAACAGAACACGGTTGATATGCTTTACTTCGTTTACGATGCGGTTTGCTGCGGTGGTAATGGTTTCGGTGGGCAGCAGGGTAACTTCCGCGGTCATAAAGTCGGTCGTGGTCACAGCGCGCAGGGCGATGGCGTAATCATAGGTGCGCTCATCACCCATAACACCAACGCTGCGCATGTTGGTCAGCGCGGCAAAATACTGGCTGGGGCGCTGAGCGGCGGGCAGCTTATCCACTTCCTCGCGCCAGATTGCATCAGCATCCTGTACAATGGCAACCTTTTCCTGGGTGATATCGCCGATAATGCGGATGGCAAGGCCGGGGCCGGGGAACGGCTGGCGGGCGACCAGATATTCAGGCAAGCCCAGTTCACGGCCAGCCTGGCGAACTTCATCCTTGAACAGGTCGCGCAGCGGCTCCACAATTTCCTTAAAGTCTACATAATCCGGCAAGCCGCCAACATTGTGGTGGCTCTTGATGGTAGCAGATTCACCGCCCAGGCCGCTTTCCACAACGTCCGGGTAGATGGTGCCCTGTGCCAAAAAGTCTACAGCACCGATCTTCTTGGCCTCGTCCTCAAACACACGGATGAACTCTTCGCCAATGATTTTACGCTTGCGCTCCGGCTCGGTAACACCGGCCAGCTTGCTGTAAAAACGTTCGCGGGCGTCCACGCAGACAAAGTTGATGTCGAACTGGCCACCCTCGCCGAACACTTCGCAAACCTGCTCACGTTCGTTCTTGCGCAGCAGGCCGTGGTCAACAAACACACAGGTTAACTGCTTACCAATGGCCTTTGCCAGCATGGCAGCACATACGCTGGAATCCACACCACCGGAAAGAGCGCACAGCACCTTGCCATTGCCGATCTTCTCGCGCAGGGCGTTCACGCTATGCTCCACAAAGGAGTCCATCTTCCAGGTACCGGCACAGCCGCAAACTTTGTAAACAAAGTTATGCAGAATCTTAGTACCGTTTTCGGTATGCAGCACTTCCGGGTGGAACTGCACACAGTACAGGCCGCGGGCGGCATCCTGCGCAGCGGCAACCGGGCAGTTGGGGGTGTGGGCAATAATATCAAAGCCGGGGGCAGCCTGCTCGATATAGTCATTATGGCTCATCCAGCAAACATTCTGGTTCGGCAGGCCGTCAAACAGCGGGCTGGAGGTATCCAGATCCACAACCGTCTTGCCATATTCGCGTTCCGGAGCCTTGCAAACCTTACCGCCCAGCATATGCATCATCAGCTGGCTGCCATAGCAGATGCCCAGTACCGGAACACCCCAAGTATATATTTCGGGATCGATGGTAGGGGAATCCGGCAGGTAAGCGCTGTTGGGACCACCGGTAAAGATAATGCCCTTCGGATTTTTGGCCTTGATTTTGGCCAGGTCAGTACGGTAAGAATAAATTTCGCAATAAACGTTGCATTCACGGACACGGCGGGCGATCAGCTGGTTATACTGGCCACCAAAGTCCAACACAATGACAGTTTCCTGCTGCATGTGGTAGCTCCTTCCCAAACATCTAAATTTGCATATATAACAGCATATACAGATATTATACCATAGCTCTCGGCAAATAGGTAGGGGGCTTGAGAAAAAAGTCGAGATTCTTCGATTCTGATTTGTCGCACAGCCGGAATCTGTTCGCTTATTCTGCATAGAATCAAATTGTCGGTCGGCGCCCCAAAGCCATAAAAAATGCCGCACATCGGGCAAGGAACCGGGGCCGGTTCCTCCTTCCAATGTACAGCATGGTATTTTTGCTATTGTTTTATCTTTTCCGTTATTCGCCGCTGCGCCAGGTCCACAAAAGATATTTTACATTTGTGTTCAGGTAGCGGTGGAACAGGCGCTTCGGGTCCTGCATCAATCGGTAAAGCCATTCCAGGTTGTGCTTCTGCATCCACATAGGCGCACGCTTAATGTTGCCCGCTTCATAGTCAAACGCCGCACCAACGCCGATCATCAAGGCTTGTACGCGATCCTCATGGGCGGCCATCCAGCGTTCCTGTTTGGGGGCACCAAGGCCAACCCACACAAAGTCCGGCTTTGTTGCGTTGATTTCCGCTACCGCCTGAGCGTCCTCCTGCGGGGTCATCTCGCGGAACGGTGGCGACATCATACCGGAAATCACAACACCAGGGTAGCGCTCTTCCACCTTTTTGCGCAGCAACTGCAACGTTTCCGGGGTAGAACCATAAAAATAGTGCCGCCAGCCTTTTTCTGCGCTGACCGCCAAAACCTGCTTCATCAAATCCGGCCCCGTAACGCGCTGCGCAGCAGCATACCCCTGCCTGCGGCTGAACTGCGAAAGGGGACCGCCGTCCGGCAGCGCCATGACCGCATGGTTCTGAATATAGCGGTACTCGGCATCCTCGTGCGCCGTTACGGTGGTATGTACATTGGCCACGCAGATATATTTCCCACGCCATTGTTCCAGCTGGCTTTCCAGCAGCGTCATGGTTTTGTCCATGTCCGTTACCACAATGTTCACACCCATAATATCGCAGGTTTCCTGCATTTTCAGGTCGATCACATACAACCCGTTTACGGTATTATCCATTGTGCGGGAAGAGAGAAAGTCCGAATAGACCGGAATTACACTGACCTTAATGCCGTAATTTTCTGCAATCGCGGTGATCTGCAGCAACTCGCTGCGGTTCTGGGTTTCCTCCGCAATCACAATATGGGTAATCCGGGTACTTTCCAGAATCTTATGCAGATCGGCTACTGTGCCAAGGTAATTCGGCAGTTCCACTACCGGGTTCTGCGCTGCATAGCCGGCATACTCTGCCGATACATCCTTGCCCTTTACAACATCATTATAATAGCGTAATGCCAGGTTTCCATTGCCGACCAGCAAAACGCGGGCTATAATATGGCGCCGCTTTGCATACCAAAGGCTGATCCGGTGCAGCAATAACCGCTTGATCGTAATGACCACGCTGGACAGCAGGTAATAGTAAACAAGCAGCAGGCGGGAAAACTGCGAAAGGTGGAATACATACAAAATGGTTGCTGCCAGCGCAAAGCCGCCCAGGTTTCCCAAAAGGGCTTTTGCCAGTTCTCTCACTAAGCCACGCCGCTTAAAAGTGCGGTATTCACCCTGTGCAATATAAATCAGAATGATTGCCGCTGCGTATACAAGTGCCAGCGGGCGGAAGCGGGCAACATCGACCCACCAGAACGCTTCACCCCAGGGGCTGTGCATACGTAGCAGGCTGGAAACCTCATACGCTCCCAACAGCAGGAAAAAGTCCAGAAAAGCATCCAGAATATGCAGTATTTTTGATGTAGAATGGTTCATGATACAATTAAAAGCCGCAAAAGCACGAAGAAAGACCGTTCCCTTTGCGGCATGTGAAACGGGCTTTCTGCCACGCATGATGGCCCCGGAATATAGTAGGGCAGCAAACCGTAACTTGCAAGCCTATTATACCCAGCGTCCAAAGCGGAATTTTGGCTCAATTGGTTCTTTGATGGAAATTTCTTTGTTCAGGTAGACATCAATGGCATTTTTCTGTAAAAGTTTTGCCGTTGAACTGCTTATCTGTGCCATCCCGTCTTTCAGGTTTGGCGGTCGGGTTGTAGCAGAATGGCAGTCAGAACACATCAGATGAACTAAGTTCCAATCCAGCAGTTTGTGCAGCCATTTGGCCGTATGTCCACCGCGCACCAAACCCGAAGCATTGATCTGCGCCAATGCGCCGGAGCTGACCCAGCGGTACAGCAGGGTAGGATCCTCGGTAACATAGGGGTAGCGCTCCACATGGGCCAAAATGGGAGTATACCCACGGTTTTGCACCGCAAACAGGGTATCCTCAATTCCACCGGGATGGATGCTGGTCGGGAATTCAATCAAGATATACCGCGACCCTGCAAATGCCAATTTGGAAAGATCCAGGCTGGCCAAAGCTGTGGTAAAATAGACCTCTGCACCCAATTTGACGGCAAGGGGAAGTTTGCGTTCTGCCAGCTGCGCCACAACGCTGCGATAAGCCATTTTGCGCTGCTGCACAAAAGCATCCAGCGTAATGCGCTCATAATGGAAGTGCGGTGTGAACACAATGCCAACAACCCCGTCTTCCATTTCTTTCTGGATCAAGGACATGGAAACATCCAGGTTTTTGGCACCGTCATCAATACCAGGCAAAATATGACAATGGAGATCAACCAGTTGCGAACTCATTATGCCTTACTCCGGCTCTTCTTTCCAGCTGCGTCGTCATTGCTGTACCCGTAAGAATAAGAATAGTAGTAGCCATCTTTCTTACCGGCTTTTTTAACATCGTATCCGTTCATTACTACGCCAAGGACGCGGGCATTCACAGCTTCCAGGTTTTTCTTGCTCAGCTGGGCACCTTCAATGGTGGTAACACCCGGGCGTACAACCAGCAATGCCCCATCCACATACTTGCACAATACTGCAGCATCGGTAACAACAGAAACCGGCGGCGTATCTACAATGATATAATCGTATACCTGCTTCAGGGCCTCAAAGGTATTTTCCATCGCCTTCGTTGCCAACAATTCCGATGGGTTCGGGGGGATGGTGCCAACAGGTAGCACCACAATGCCCAGGTCTTTGAAGTTGACCAGTGCATTGGCCAGTTGGGTACGGTCCTTGCCCGTAATGGTGTTGGTAATGCCGATATGATCACGCGGAATATGCAGGTAGCGGGAGATGGTAGACTTACGCATATCGCAGTCAACCAGCACCACACGCTTGCCACTGTCTGCCAGGGTAATCGCAAGGTTTACTGCGACGTTGCTCTTCCCTTCGCCGGGGACAGAGGAGGTAATCAGGATAGTCTTGCAATCGCTGGTTGCGGCAAGGAACTCCAGGTTGGTTCGCAGAGACTTGTAAGCTTCTGTAAACTGGAACGGTGCATCTGAGCCAACCATAAACAGCTTATGATGTTCACGCTTTTTACTCATTCCTTTTTACCTCCCTGATCATACTGCGGGATCACGCCCAGAACAGTCATATCCAGATACTTGGTAACATCTTCCTCCGTGTTGATCTTATTGTCCAGCAAAACCTGCAGCACAATAATACCAATCACCAGAACAAAACCAACCGCTGCGGCCAGCATCGTGTTCTTCTTAATGTTGGGGGAAACCGGCTCCGTTGCCAAAGAAGCATTGGAGATCACTTTGACGGAACCCGCTTCAACAGCCTCCTTGATCACATCCGGAGCCACTGTAATGATCTGTTCACACACCTGCCGTGCCCATTCCGGGCTGTCGCTCTGCACAGTGATCTTCATAACCTGGGTATCGTCCACAGCTGCTACGGTAACGCGCTTGTTCAGCTGAGCATAAGTCAGGTTCAGGCCCAGGTTATCAATAACCTGCTGCAGAACCGTATCACTCTTGATAATAATGCTGTAAGTAGAAACCAGCTTGGTTGCAGAATTGATCTGGTCACTGGTAACATTGGCGTTGACATCCTGCCGGGTATTGACAATCATCAGGGCAGAAGAATCATACTTTGGGGTCATCAAAAACTTAGACGCCGTAAAGCCAACCAGCGCAGCAGCCAAAGTTACAAAAATCAGTTTAAGAAGATGCTGGCGAACCGCACTTAAAATTTCTGTTAGGTCAATTACTTCATTTTCTTCATTATCCACAAAAGGCACCTCTCTAATCTCTTAATTCCTGTTTTCCAGTCAAAGATGGTTGGCCAGGTCTGCCGCTTCGGTCGGCTTTTTGACGCAAAGCACCACTCTTACAATTGGGGCCCGCAGCTGCCCCACATGCAAAATCTTAGCACGCATGTTTATGTAAAGTGGTTGTGCTTTACGGCAATTTGGCCACAGATAGCTAACACGATTTTAGCACAAATTCAGGTGTGTTTCAACCGTACATCGAAATGTCTTGATTTTTGGCAAAATACACAATTTTGTTTGCATCCCTTCCACAAGTGATAACAATTTCTCAAAACATTTTTTACCATTGATGTATAAATTGCTCTTATTTTTCCCGTTGTTTGCTCCTGTGCAAACATATGTTAAGGCAATACCGCATAATTCTAAGTGCCGATACGGCGAGCGAGGTGCGGCAGATGCCAAGCCAAAAGCGCAGATAATACTGGATGTCTTATCGAGCATTTTGGCAACGCAGATGCCGTGCCGCAGCTGCCGGAGCGGTGCTTAAGCCGCAAGGCGGGAATTGTGCGGTGTTGCCTTAACGCTTTTGCTGCAAAGTCTGCTCTGTCCGCATTCCCGTTTCCCGGTAAAATTCATCCAATTCTCCCTGCTTTTTTGATCACACGCACTTCCTCGGGCACTGCGCAAAAACCTGGCGATTTTTTCAGTTTGCCTGCGGGTACGGCTGTCCACTTTTCTTCCAACGGGCGTACCTGCCTGCCCAGTATATGCTGTACGCAGTCAAGCTGCAAGGCATTTACACCGCGTATTCCTACCTCAGCGTCCGCGCCACTGTGGACTTGCCGCTGCCAGAAAATTCGATCCATGCAATTTTATTCCAGCTTCGCCTCCTTGCCCAGCGCCTTCTTTTTGCACTCACTTCAAAACCGCAAAAGGACATTTATTATATCAGCTACAAGGGGAAGTTGTCAAAAAAATTGCCAAAGAGATACAAATAGGCTATAATATAAAATAAAAAATTGTGTATTGAACGGTTTTTACCCCATTTGCACCCGGAAGGAGGTGGCAAGCACGGATACCTTACAGACAAACAGTACAACACAAACTGCTGAGATGCTCAAATTAGAGGGCGTTGTTGAGCATGTGATATACGAAAACCCGGATACCGGTTATGCCGTGTTTGAAGTGGATGCCGGTGGCACCGATATTGTTGTGGCAGGCAACGTGGGCAGCGTGGATAACGGTATGTCCATTACGGCGTATGGCTATATGGTCAACCACCCCAGCTATGGCGAACAGTTCCGTGCCGAAACCTGTGAGGCCAGCCTGCCGCAGGATACCGCGGCTTTGCTGAGCTACCTTTCCAGTGGGGTATTGCCCTATATCGGGCCTTCCACAGCAAAAAAGATTGTGGCAAAATTTGGGGCGCATACATTGAACGTCATCTCCGAAACGCCGGACAAACTCTGTGAGCTAAAAGGTATCACCCCGCAAAAGGCCGCCGCCATCTCCAACGAGTTCCGACGTATGTACGGTGTGCGGGAAGTGGTTGCCTGGATGGCCAAGTTTGGGCTCTCCGCCCAGATGGCTGTTACAGCCTACCGCGCGTTTGGCCCCGCCACGGTAGAAGCACTGAAAAAGAACCCCTACATGCTGTGCGGGGAGCCGCTGAACCTGAAATTCAGCCAGGTCGATGGTATCGCCGCCCAGCTGCAGGTAGGACAGGGCAGCGACCTGCGCATTGCTGCCGGGCTTTTGTACGCTTTGCGCCACAACGCCAACAACGGCCACACCTGCCTGCCCGCAGATAAGCTGATCGAAAGCACTGCGCGTTTTATTCGGGTGGAGCCGGATGCCGTAAAGGCCGGGCTGCAAAGCCTGTTGGAGCATGACGAAATGCGCGCCTGCACCTTTGACGGAACGAAATATATTTACCTGCCAGATCTGCTCAGCGCAGAGCAGGATATTGCTGCGCGGCTGGGGGAGCTTGCCACATTCCCGACAGAAAGCCCCAAAACGCTGGAAAGCGATATCCGCGTTTTGGAATTGACCCAAGGTTTTGAATATGCCCCTTTGCAGCGGGAAGCAATCCGCTTAGCACTCTCTTCCCGCGTAATGGTTTTGACCGGCGGTCCCGGTACCGGCAAAACCACAACGGTCAAAGCGATTCTGAATTTGTATGAAGGTATTTATGACCGGGTTGCCCTGTGTGCCCCCACCGGCCGCGCCGCCAAGCGGCTGACCGAGCTGACCGGCCACAGCGCTTCCACCATCCACCGATTGCTGGAAGTGGACTATTCTACCGGCAGCGTGCGTTTTATTCATAATGAAAAGAATCTTCTCCCGTTTGACGTTATCATTCTGGATGAGATGAGTATGGTAGATGCCAAGCTGTTCCAGGCGTTGTTGGCCGCCGCGCGTTACCACTGCCGCATTATTATGGTAGGTGATGCCGACCAGCTGCCCAGCGTTGGCCCCGGCAGTGTGCTGGGGGAGATCTTGCAGGCAGACGTTCTGCCCACCGTACGGCTGAATGAGATCTTCCGCCAGGCGCAGAAAAGCATGATTGTACAGAACGCCCACCGCATTGTGGAAGGGCAGATGCCCATAAAAGGCGGGCGGGATGATGACTTTTTCATGATCGAATCCACCGGTCTTGCCTGCCAGAGGCTGATCTGCGACCTGGTCAGTACCCGGCTGCCCAAAAGTTATGGCTATGACCCCGTGCGGGACATCCAGGTGCTTTGCCCCACCAAGGTTGGCCCCACCGGGAGCGTAGAACTGAACCGCCGCCTGCAGGCCATTTTGAACCCGCCTGCACCGGATAAGCCGCAGATCATTTGGGAGCAAAGCGGCCGTGTGCTGCGCTGTGGCGACAAGGTAATGCAGATCAAAAACGATTATGACATTCCCTATGAGCGGGACGGTGCCGAAGCCGGTGTGGGTGCCTATAACGGGGATATGGGTATTATTACTGCCGTTGACCCCGAAAGCCGTGCTGTGACGGTACAGATGGATGACCGAAAGTATATTTACGGTGCTGACCAGCTTGCCGAGCTGGAACCCGCTTACGCTGTAACAGTGCACAAAAGCCAGGGTTCTGAATTTCCGGCCGTCATTATGCCTGTGGCAGATGTACCCGCGCGCCTTTGTTACCGCAACTTGTTGTACACCGGGGTTACCCGCGCACGCCGCCTGTGCATTCTGGCGGGAACCCGCCGCACCGAGCAGGCCATGGTGGATAATGTGCGCCAGAACATGCGTTACAGCGGGCTGCGCTACCTGCTGCGCGAGGCAGTCACTCCGGCTGAAAAACGCAGATGAAACAGAGAAAACGCATATCTCTGGATTGGCTGGACCGTGGGCGAACGGCTCTGGAACCGTTGCTGGCCCTTGCCTATCCGCGGCACTGCCCGCTGTGCGGCACGGTACTTGAGCAAAGTGCCTGGAAAGCCGCCGTGTGCCGTTCCTGTATACCGGAAGCCGAGCGTCTGCGGCATCTTCCACCGCGTCTGCCTGTAACGGAGCACGCCTTTTACGCTGTCAACACCTGCGCAGCTGCCTTTTACTATGCAGACAGTGTGCGCCATGCTATCCTGCTTTGCAAGGAGAACGGCAACCCCTGGTATGCGCGAGAACTGGCGGATTTGATGGCTGTGCTGATTTTTGGCGCACAGCCCGCCCGTGCCCCAGGGTACCGCCCGGTATACGAGAATCTATCCGGCATTTCGCTGTACAGCGCCATTGTTCCGGTGCCGCCGCGCGTAAAGAAGAACCGCGCGGAAAATATGCCCCTTTTGCTAGCGCAGCGCCTTGGGCGCATCCTGCACATTCCGGTCATCCAGCCGCTGTGCCTGACCCGGCAGGTTTTACCGCAAAAATCGCTGGACCAGCAAAAGCGCTTTGCCAATGTCAAGGATGCTTACGCCTGCCGTACTGGAGTTGACCTTTCCGGAATGCGGCTGCTGTTGCTGGATGATGTGATCACCACTGGTGCCACCATCTCTGCCTGCGCCAAAGCGCTATTGGAGGGTGGCGCTGTGAGTGTGGACGGCGTGTGTGTTGCAGCGACGGAACTGATGCCCAAAAGCCACGGTGCCGCCGGAACACCAAAAGAAAGCAAATAACTTTTATCTGCCGGATGGTTGATGGCAATTCACAATAGATAACAAAGTGCTGCTTCTGGCAGCAAGGAGTACCAGATAAACATGAAGCAATATGATATCGGCCTTGATCTTGGCACAACTTCCATTATCATTGCCACACAGGAACAGGGAGTTGTGTTCCATCAGCCCAGCATTGGTGCTGTTGATACCCGCAGCAGCACCATTCTGGCAGTGGGGGACAAAGCCCTGCGCATGGTGGGGCGTGTGCCTTCTTATATTGATATCATCCGCCCTTTGCGGGACGGTATTATTCAGGACCACCGCATGACAAACGAACTAATCGTGCGGTTTATCAATGAGGTATGCCGTTCGCGCATCATCAAGCCGCGCGTATCGGTCTGCGTTCCGGCAGCCATTACCGGCATTGAAGCTGACGCTGTGGTAGAAGCCGTCATGGCAGCCGGGGCACGGCAGGTTTTCCTTGTGGATGAGCCTGTCGCCGCCGCCCTTGGCGCAGGGCTGGATATCCGCAAACCCATGGGCTGCATGGTGATTGATATCGGCGGCGGCTCCACGGATATCGCCGTGATCAGCATGGGTGGGCGGGTGCGCGCCGCCAGCCTGCCGGTCGCCGGCAACGCTTTTGACCAGTGCATTGCCCAGTATGTTCAGGAAAAATTCAACATTGCCATCGGCCCTCTAACCGCCGAAGCGCTGAAAAAGCAGGTTGCCTGCTGCACCAAAAGCGAGTTTGAGGGCGTAATGGAGATCCGTGGCCATTCCTGGGAGACCAACCTGCCCGCCCGCCGCCTTGTCTATACGCGGGACCTGTACCTGCCCGTGCAGGAACTGGCCGCCCGCATTGCCGCCACTGCCCGCAATGTATTGGAAAGCACCCCGCCGGAACTGGCCGCTGATGTTGCCAAGAACGGCATTCTGCTGACTGGCGGCGGCTCCATGCTGCGTGGCCTGGCTGGTTATATTGCCGGGGAGCTGCATGTGGATGTTGCCATCGCACCAGACCCCATCAACTGTGTGGCACGCGGAACCGCAGCCAGCTTAACGCTGGGCCAATACCTGACAGCCGGTTTCCGCGATGCCACCCCCAGAGCGTGGCATAACCGGCTGCAATCCCCAGAAGGTTTTTCCAATTAAAGCGCAGCTTTTGTGCAGGTTGTAAAAAGTATGATTTTCTGCGGATACCTCCGCCAGCCTACTTTTCTATCCGGCAAAAGTGTGCTATACTATACAGCGTTTGCCAAAATTCCCAGCCCTGCATGGTTCCGGGCTGGTTCTGCCATATAATATAAGGACAGGTTCATTATGCCCGATACCATTACCACTGAATTTCTGGCCCTGCGGGACCGCTATATCGCTTCCTGCTTTACTAAGCTGAACCCGGTGCAGCAGCAGGCTGTGTTTACCACCGAAGGCCCGCTGCTGATCCTGGCAGGTGCAGGCTCCGGCAAAACCACCGTTCTGGTCAACCGCATTGCCAATATCATCCGTTTTGGCCGCGCCTATGGCTCCAAAGAGGTCAGCCGCCCGGTTGCGCAGAGTGATCTGGAGCAGCTGCGCACCGCCATCATGTGCGGCCAGCCGGTTCCGCAGTCCCTGATGCCGCTGATGAGCGTTGCCCCGGCCCGCCCGTGGAATGTGCTGGCCATTACCTTTACCAATAAAGCCGCCGGAGAGCTGAAAGAACGCCTGAAAGCCATGCTGGGCGATACCATGGGCGGGGATGTATTTGCCTCCACTTTCCACTCTGCCTGTGTACGGATCCTGCGCCGCGATGCCGAACGCATTGGCTTCCCCAAAAGCTTTACGATTTACGATTCCGACGACCAGCAGCGTGTCATCAAGCAGATCTACAAAGAACTGATGATTGATGACAAGTTCCTGCCGGTCAAATCAGCCATCTCCCAGATCAGCGGTTACAAAGATAAACTTCTTTCCGCCAAAGATGTCGCCGCCGAAGCGCCGCGCGATACCAAGGCTGCTTTGATTTCCAAAATCTATACCGCCTATTCCAACCGGCTGCGCACGGCTGGTGCCATGGACTTTGACGATCTGATTTTCCATACCGTGCAGATGCTGAAAACTGATGCCGAAGCGCGGGAATACTACCAGCAGAAGTTCCGCTATGTCGTGGTGGACGAATACCAGGATACCAGCGTGGCCCAGTTCCACCTGGTGCGCCTGCTGGCCGGTGGTTCCAACAATGTATGCGTTGTTGGCGATGACGATCAGAGCATTTATAAGTTCCGCGGTGCTACCATTGAAAATATCCTGAACTTTGAAAAAGTTTTTGCCGGGGCCAAAACCATCCGCCTGGAGCAGAACTACCGTTCCACCTCCAACATTCTGAATGCGGCCAATAGCGTCATCAAGAACAACAACGGCCGCAAGGGCAAGACCCTGTGGACTCAGAACGGCGATGGTGACAAAGTTCACCATTATACGGCTGCTTCGGAACAGGATGAGGCCAGCCATGTGGCCGAGGTTATTGGCCAGAACCTGAAAAATGGTGCTTCCTTAAAAGACCATGCCGTTTTGTACCGCATGAATGCGCAGTCCAACCCCATCGAAACTTATTTTGCCCGTGCCGGTATCCCGTACCGCATTGTGGGTGGCCAACGCTTCTTTGACCGCAAGGAAGTCAAGGATATCAACTCTTACATGGCCGTTGTGGTCAACCCGCGGGACGACGTGCGCCTGCGCCGCATCATCAATGAACCTGCACGAAAGATTGGTGCCACCACCATTGATAAGATCGGGGAACTGGCCGCCGCCAACGGCGTGCCGATGATGGAGATCATCCGGGAGGCTTCTTCTTATCCCGCACTGGGCCGTGCCGCCAGCGCGCTGAACGCGTTTTACTCCATGTACCGTGAACTGTGTGATCTTTCCGTCACCCTTCCGCTGGATGAATTTGCCGGTGAAGTGATCCGCAAGACCGGATACGAAGCCATGCTGAAAGCGCAGAAAGAAGAGGGCGAGACCCGGCTGGAAAACTTGGGCCAGTTGATTTCTTCCGTAAAAACTTATGCGGAGCAGAACGGGGAAGACGCAACCCTTTCCGGTTTCTTGGAAGAAGTTGCCCTGATTGCAGACCTTGATTCCTATGATGAAGATGCTGATTCCGTTACCCTGATGACGATGCACAGCGCCAAGGGCCTTGAATTCCCGTATGTGTTTATCATTGGTATGGAGGATGGCGTTTTCCCCGGTGACCTTGCTCGCTACAGCGAGGAAGAAATGGAAGAGGAGCGCCGCCTGTGCTATGTCGGTATTACCCGCGCCAAGAAAGAGCTGTATCTTTCTTCCTCCCGCAGCCGTATGATTTTCGGCCAGACGCGCCGCAACCCGCCTTCCTGCTTTTTGGATGAGATTGACCCCAATGTGATGGACGAAACCGAAAGCCCAGAGCTTGCTTACAGCGGCGGTTTTGGCGCCGGGTACGGAAGCTACAGCACCAATGTTCCCGGCGGGCGCAGCGGATACTCCGGGGCTTCCCGCGGGTATCTGAACAGTGAATACAACCGCGGCGGCTTTGGCAGCAAGTATGCCGGCGGCTTCCAAAGTGGGTTTGCTTCCGGCGGGCACGAAAGCCCGAGCTACCCCGGCGGCCGCCACACGGTCCAAAGCAGTAGCTTTGGCGCCGGGTATGGCAGTAGCCGCGTCAACCATCATTCCGGTGCTCCGGTTGCTCCGGCGGGCGGTGGCGTTACCACTGCGCCCGCCGCACCCGCACGCAAAAAGTCCGCCAACTTTGCAGCCGGGGACCTTGTGGACCACAAGGTGTTTGGCCGCGGCAAGGTGCTGAAAGTAACGCCGGTTGCGGGGGACTGTATTGTAGAAATCCAGTTTGACCGCGTTGGCATCAAAAAAACAATGGCCAATTACGCCCCGCTGACCAAGCTGACCAGCGAAGAATAAACCACTGATAAAAAAGGAAAAGAGGGAACGGGCCCATGCTTGTAACATTGATCGCCCACACCAATGACCCCGAAAAGACCATTGCCGCAGCCGCCAAGCTGTGCTATTCTGATGCACATATCGAAACCCTGCTGGATGGCCTAACACCGGAAAAGACCGCAGCCTTTTTGCAAAAGCTGAATGACTTCGGCCACGCCAGCCCCATTGAACATGCCAGCTTTACCTTTGGCATTGAGGGCGTTTCCCGCACCTTTCTGGCACAGGTCACCCGCCACCGCATTGCAAGTTTCAGTGTGCAGAGCCAGCGCTATGTGCGGCTGGAAGATTTCCGTTATGTGATTCCCCCGGAAATTGAGGCTGACCCTGCGGCCAAAGCGGCTTTTATTGATGCAATGAACACCGATGCCAAACACTACCTGGAGCTGGTCAAAGCACTGGAAGAAAAGCATACCCACACCTTGATGGAGCAGGGCATGCCGGAAAAGACCGCCCGCGCCAAAGCCAGCAAAGTGGCAAACGAGGACGCCCGCTTTGTATTGCCCAACGCCTGCGAGACAAAAATGGTAATGACCATGAACTGCCGCAGCCTGAACAACTTTTTCAACCTGCGCTGCTGCAACCGTGCCCAGTGGGAGATCCGCGCCGTTGCCGATGAAATGCTGCGCCTTGTATACCCGCTTGCGCCGCATGTTTTTGCCGCAGCTGGTCCCCGCTGTCTGGCGGGTCCCTGCCCGGAGGGCGGTATGTGCTGCGGCAAGCAGAACGCCGTGCGTGATAAATATGCAACACTGAAACAGGAGGCTGAAAACCATGGGTAAACTGATTATTTTTGAAGGCCTGGATGGTTCCGGCAAGGGCACACAGGCAGAACTTGCCTGCCAGAATTTGCATAGCAAAGGGTATGACCCACTGAAAATCAGCTTCCCAGATTATGACAGTCCGTCCTCCGCACTGGTCAAGATGTATCTTTCCGGCGAGTTCGGCCAGCGCCCGGATGACGTGAACGCTTATGCAGCTTCAACGTTTTATGCTGTTGACCGCTTTGCCAGCTACAAAACCAAGTGGGGCAATGTCTACCGCCAGAATGGGCTAATCATCTCTGACCGTTACACCACCTCCAACGCTGTTCACCAATGTTCCAAACTGCCGCCGATGCACTGGGATGGTTTTCTGGAGTGGCTGTTTGAGTTCGAGTACAAAAAGCTCGGCCTGCCTGCGCCGGATGCGGTTGTATACCTTGCGGTTGATCCCGATGTCAGCCAGCGCCTGATTGCGCAGCGCTACCACGGCGATGAAAGCAAAAAAGATATTCAGGAACGCGATACCGAATACCTGGCCCGTTCCCGCGCCGCCGCTGAATACTGCGCACGCAAGCTGGGCTGGCACCGCATTGAGTGTACCACAACGGTAGACGACCAGAAAACCATCCGCACGCCGGAGGATATTCAGTCCGAAGTGATGGCATACCTGGAGCGGATTTTGAGCTAAACCCGTTGGCAGCAAAAGCCCACACGTTGAATACGGCAAGGAGGGGATAGAACATGCTTTGCAAAGCAACGGAAGCTGATTTGGAGCAGATGGTTGCGTTCCGCCGCAAAACGTATGGCGGAACCCGCCAGGATGCTTTGGACTGGCTTTGTGGAATTGTGGGGTTGGATAATATCCTGATCCTTGCCCGGGACCCGGCCCCCGGTGCAAAGCCCATCCCGGCCGCCATGATTGGTGCGGTTCCAGTGGAATGCGGGCACCACCATGGCGTATGGCTCTGCTGCATGGCAACGGACCCGTCCCTGCAGGGGCGCGGGCTGATGCCCAAACTGCTGGCAACCTGCCTGCGCGCCTTTTCCGCCAAAGGGTGTGATTTCGCTGTGGCGGCACCGCAAAGCACGCGGGCCGCAAAAGCGTTTTCCCAGCTGAATTTTCAGGGGCGCTTCCCGCTGCGCATCATCCGCAAGCCCATTGAACACAATTTGTGGGCACGAGCAGAGTTTGATAACCTGACAGTCCGCAAATTGATCGACACCCGCATGCGCTACCAGCCCGCCTGCATCGCCCTGCCGGAAAGCAGCATGAACACCATGATCACCCGGCTCTACCGCCGCGGTATGACCATTGTTTCCAACCAGCGCGGTTACGGCCTCTATTGCCAGGAAAAGGACGAGCTGCTTTTTATGGAGCTGCAGGCCGATAACGACCATTCGGCTGATATTCTGCTGCAGGCCGCGCGGGAACATACCGGTCTGACCAAAGCACGGCTGCTGCTGGCGGAAAATCAGTTTTTGTACCTGGGCGAGGGTAAGCGCTGTGGTTACGGCATGATTTGTTACCTTGGGCAGCCGTTCCCCGTTACGGACGTTTATTTCCGCCTGTTGCTGTAAGACCGTGCATACGTGAAACAGGGCAGTTCTGCTGCCTGGTAAAGGAGATTTGGAATGAAAATCAATCGTGGTGATTCCCAGGACAAGGGCTCGCAGCCGCGCCAGGCTTATCATGCTGCGCCAGCCCCCGCACCAAAGCGCCCGGTACAGCCTGATCCTGACCCGCAGGACCTGTACGAAGACGCCGAAGGTCCAGACGAGTACGCAGAGGATGACGATGATGAACCCGTCCGCCGCCGTTTTCCCATTGGGCTTGTGGTTCTTGTTGTCATTTTGGCTATCGTCGGCATCGGCGGCTGGAAAGTGTTCCAGTTCTACGGCGAAGTTGCCGGCAACGGCGAACTCGGCCCGGAGCAGACCGTTACCATTGAACAGGGTTCCACTGTTGCAGACATCACAAACGTTTTGAAAGAGGATGGCGTCATCCAGTATGACTGGCTGTTCAAGCTGTATGCCAAATACAGCGGCCGCGCTTCCGGTTTGCAGTATGGCGATTTCACCCTGCGCTCCGGCATGGATTATAACACGATCCTGAAAACCCTCAGCGTGCAGCAGGTCAAGCGCAAGACCATTACCATCACATTCCCCGAAGGCTACACAGCCGTTGCTATTGCCCAGAAGATGGAAGAAAATGGCTTGTGCTCGGTGGATGATTTCCTTGCCTGCGCCAACGGCGAGGATGGTTCCGATTTCAGCCAGTATGATTTCTGGAATGCCATCCCGGATACCGAAGGCCGCCTGATGAAGTGCGAGGGCTACCTGTTCCCGGACACTTACGAGTTCTTCACCGATGATTCGGTCTATAATTACGTCAACACCTTCTATAAGGAATTCGACGCCAAAACTTCCGACCTGTGGGATACCATCAACGAAAAGGGCACCACAATGAATGATGTTGTCATTCTGGCCAGCTTTATTCAGGAAGAAGCCGGTATGCCCGCAGAAGACGCCAAGGTTTCCGCCTGCTTCCACAATCGTTTGGAATCCGATGACCCGCAGTGGGCAGAGCATAAGCTGGAATCCAATGCCAGCAGCTATATCATGAACGATAGCGACAATAACTACCTGTGGAATTCGCCCACCGCCGCTTATTACGGCTGGCCGGAACAGGGTGCTATTCCGGATGATGTGCTTGCTCATTACGACACCTACCGCATCAGCGGCCTGCCCGCCGGTGCCATCACCAATCCCGGTATTGATGCCATTGCCGCCGCGCTGAATCCCGACCAGGAATATCTGGACGAAGGCTATTATTTCTTTGTTACCGGCAACCCGAACGGCGACCACCCTGGCGAATATTTCTATGCCAAAACGGCAGACGAACACCATCAGAACTGCATCATCGCCGGTTGGGGCTGATAAAAGCTGAACTTCACTGAACAAAGGAGCCGTTATCTTATGTTGTCCTGTCCGGAACTGCTGTCGCCTGCCGGCAGCCTTGAAGCCCTGAAATATGCCGTCATGTATGGTGCCGATGCCGTATACTGCGCACTGCCGCGCTTTGGTATGCGCGCCGCACCGGTCAACCTGACCATTGGCGAGCTTCATGATGGCTGCATTTTTGCCCATGCTCGCGGCAAAAAAGTATACCTGACCCTGAACAACCTGCCCACCAACGATGAGCTTTCCGAGCTGCCGCAGTATATCAAGGACGCGGCCGAAGCCGGGGTGGATGCCTTTATCATTGCGGACCTTGGCGTACTGAGCCTTGCCAAACAGTATGCTCCGGATGTGGATGTGCATTTTTCCACCCAGGCAGGCATCACCAATTATGCTGCTGCAACCATGGCCTACAACCTGGGCGCCAAGCGTGTGGTGCTGGCGCGCGAGCTGACCCTGACCGATATTGCCCAGATCCGCGATAACACCCCGCCGGAGCTGGAACTGGAAGCCTTTGTGCACGGCGCCATGTGCATGAGCGTTTCTGGTCGGTGTCTGCTTTCCAGCTATATGACCGGGCGCAGCGGCAACCGCGGCGAATGTGCCCAGCCCTGCCGCTGGAAATACTATCTTGTAGAAGAAAATCGCCCCGGCCAGTATATGCCCATTGGCGAAAATGAGGAAGGCAGCTACATCCTGAACGCCAACGACCTATGCACCGCACCGTTTTTGGACCTGATCTGCAAGGCTGGTGTGGATTCTCTGAAAATTGAGGGGCGCGCCAAAACGTTCTATTACGTTGCGTCCGTTACCGCCGCTTACCGCAAAGCGCTGGACCAGTACCTGGCAAACCCCGCCAGTGATACGTTTGATTTACCGGATTCCGTGCTGGATGAGCTGAACCGTACCAGCCACCGCCATTATTCACCCGGTTTCTATTTTGGCAAAGAGAAAGCCCTGCAGACGCCCAGCCATACTTATGTGCGAGATTGGGATTTCATCGGCACTGTGGATTCGTGGGAAGACGGCGTTGCCCATTGCACCCAGCGCAGCAAGTTCTGCCTGGGAGATTCGCTGGAAATTTTGCAGCCAGATGGTTCGGTCGTGCCCGTAACCCCTGAATGGATCAAAAACGCGGAAGGGGAAGCGGTGGATGCCACCCCGCACCCGATGATGCAGTATACCATTCCCTGTGCCACGCCCTTGATGCCGTACAGCCTGCTGCGGATGCAGAAAAGGCAGTAAATTTTCATTTATCTATTTGCAACAACCAAAAGCCCTACCTGCCGGATGCAGAATGTTCTGCCCGGCAGGCGGGGCTTTTTTATTTTTATTCTTTACTTTTAGGGCAATACCGCATAATTCTAAGTGCCGATACGGCGAGCGAGGTGCGGC
>ERZ791821.617-NODE-617-length-28447-cov-76.298605_pt1 | contig 28447 bp, 19 predicted proteins | sample MGYA00510300_ERZ791821 | MGnify/ENA primary metagenome ERZ791821 (study PRJEB30046, sample SAMN00792034) | human gut metagenome | study: EMG produced TPA metagenomics assembly of the A metagenome-wide association study of gut microbiota in type 2... | reverse complement strand
CAATTCCGCCCCTCATGCCTCTCCCCTCTGATTTAGCCACACATTCATTTTTCGTAAATCAAGCCAAAGTCAGACAGCATATATAAGAAAAGCAGGTGCGCAAACATCATAAGATGCACTTGAAGTTCAATTGTGATAGTTCTTAGACTTTTCTTTCTCTACCCAGCTATCCACAGACACGGATGTCTGTGGAAGTGAGATATGGGACATGGATGTCCCGTATCGAACGGTAGCGGAAACTACCATTACGTATATGAAAAGTCTTAGAAATATCCAATTGAAGCTTCTGGCATCGTTGATGTATGCACACCTGCTTTTCTCATATATGCTGTCGTCCGTACGTTAAGAATGCATGCTAAACAACCATACTACTTCTCATTCACAACCGCGTTATCCATAACTATATTCTGTGCTTTCTTTACAAGCATTGCCTTTACTATTGTATTCTTGTCAAACTTATCTGTGAATGTTGTTACCTGTGAATAACCACTGTCCTTTGCAAACTGTTCAAGGTCATCTTTATATTCATATTCTGTTATATCAAGTCCTTCTTTTTCTGCTATTGCCTGATATATAAGCTGCTGGCCTGCTGATGCCTTTACGAACTCATCAAAGGTTTTACCATAAAGATTCTGGCAGTATTCATCATTAGTCTTTCCCTGAAGAGTACTATAAAAACTGATTGATTCTTCAAGCTTTGATGTCTGCTGTGCAAGGAATTCTTCAGGGTATCCTGTTACCTTACATACATCAAGAAGCTGTGTAAGAATAGCCTCATTCTTTGCTTCACTCACCTTTGTATCTATAGTTGATTTAACATCGTTCTTAACATATTCCTTATATGAATCTACTGATTCAAGACCAAAGTTCTCTTTTACAAACGAATCTGTGAGCATAGGAACATTTGGCTGCTGTACGTAGCTCATGGTTAGTTCAAACACCACTCTCTTACCTGCATAATCAGTATACTTAGAGTTATCTGGCATAGTTACTGTTATAACCTTTGTCTGACCTGCTGACATACCATATAATTCATCTGCAAGACTCGTTCCTGCAACTGGAAAAGCATCCTTTCCAAGAACCATACTATAATCAGAACCCGTGAAATCATCTATTGCAAGTCCACCTGCTGTTCCTGAGTAACTAAATGTTACCTTATCTGACTTCTGAGCCCCACGGTTAACATCTGTATATGTAGTTACATCATTCATCTGCTCAGCTATCTTGTCATCTATAACCTTGTTAGTTATGGATGTGACATCAACATCGGCTACTATTCCCTTGTAGTTTCCAAGCTCAACATAATCTGTAGGACTATATCCATAATCAACCTTTATTTTACTATTACATGCTGTAGTCATAAGCATAGAAACAACCATAGCTGCTGCTACTGCATATTTAACGCACTTTCCTTTTAATACTTTTCTCATAACCTGTCTCCATAAATATATATTATGCCGGATTGCCGACTTATAAACTATACCATAATACAGCCTCTAAAGCCAGTATTACATAAATGTTTCACAATATTATCACAAAAGCCGCCATACAGGATATAAAGAGTTATCTCATCCTATATAGCGGCTTAAATGCTACTAATCAGAAGATATCCAGAATCTGACAGATATAAATCTGATATATAACATTATATTTATCTTTACACTAATTAATCTAATGATTAAGCAATCTTAGACTTAGCAACTTCTGCTAACTTAGCAAATCCTTCTGCATCATTAACAGCCATCTCAGCTAATACCTTTCTGTTAAGGTCGATGTTAGCTAACTTTAAACCATACATGAACTTGCTGTATGAAAGACCATTCATTCTTGCAGCAGCATTGATTCTTGCGATCCATAACTGTCTGAACTGTCTCTTCTTCTGCTTTCTACCCTTGTAGCTCTCTGTAAGAGCTCTCATTACAGACTGCTTAGCAACTCTGTACTGCTTAGATCTAGCTCCTCTATAACCCTTAGCGAGCTTTAATACTCTATTATGCTTCTTCTTTGCGTTCATACCGCCTTTAATTCTTGCCATTTCTTAATTTCCTCCTAAAATAATCAATCACAGACACCCATATCTTATAAATATGGCATAATCTTCTTCATTGTCTTTACATTAGTTGCATCTGTCATAGCTGCATGTCTAAGATTTCTCTTTCTCTTAGTAGTCTTCTTTGTAAGAATATGGCTCTTGTAAGCTTTCATTCTCTTTAATTTACCTGTTCCAGTTACTTTAAAACGCTTTGCAGCTGCTCTTTTTGTCTTTACCTTTGGCATAATAATCCTCCTAATTTAATTCTCATATGGAATAATATTTTAACGTTTTTCAGTTAAAAACATAGTCATGCTCCTGCCTTCTAACTTTGGAGCCTTATCTACTACTGCTATATCACTTAACTTCTCTGCAAAATCTTCAAGTATATGCTTGCTTGAATCAACATGAGCCATCTCACGTCCTCTGAATCTGAGTGATACTTTAACCTTATCGCCTTTCTCTATGAACTTCCTTGCTGCGTTACACTTAGTGTTAAGGTCATTCACATCTATGTTAGGTGATAAACGAACTTCTTTGACTTCTATTGTTCTCTGTTTTTTCTTAGCTTCCTTTTCTTTTCTGACAAGCTCATACTTATACTTGCCATAATCCACAAGCTTACATACAGGTGGCTTTGCGGATGGAGCTATCTTTACAAGATCAACCTCTGCCTCTCTTGCTAACTTCATAGCATCCTTAGGAGACATAACTCCAAGCTGCTGTCCTTCTTGTCCAATAACACGAACTTCCTTATCGCGGATCTGCTCGTTAATCATTAATTCGCTAATAGTAGTGCACCTCCAAAATCAAAAAAAGTGGATAGTCAGACTATCCACTTTTTAATCATAATGCATCTTAATTGCTGTTTATCATGCATATTCTTAAAAATATAAACCCGAGTCGCCTTCATGCGCTAAGGTGAGAGTGGATACTCTGCTTCGTTTAACAACTATTAGAGTTTAACACTAATAGTTATAGCTGTCAACTATATTTTTAAACATTTCAAACAAACATTTCAAATATTTCAAATTTCTGCAATACAAAAATGATACATTATTTTATTTTTTATCTTACAACTGACTTTCTTCTTAATACTACGAATGCAAGACCTGCACATGATACAACTGCGAATAATACATAGAGTGCTATATTATACACATCACCTGTATTTATTGTGTTATCTGATGCCTGTCCGTTTCCTGTTGCTGCTACATCTTCATAGCATATAGCGTATGTAGAGAACTTATCTGTTGTAAATGTAATAACTCCGTTTTCGCAGCTTGTTTCAAGTGCCTCTGCTACACCATCATGAATTCTTACAACTGTATATTTTCTTTCTACAGATGAATCTGTATTCTTAAGACTTTCAGGAATATCAAGCTTAACAACAACTCCAGCAGCTGTTTCTGTTACTGATACTTCTTTGAGACTTCCAACTTTCTTTAATAATGTAAGATCAAGATATACTCCAACTACACCATTGTTAAGAACTTCCTTAACCTTATCCTCCACAAGCTTCTTATCGCTTTCTGATACTGTAGCTGTTACATCTTTGACCTCCATAGATACCGAAACTGTACTTCCGTTTTCTATTTCTTTCTTTTCCTCTTCTGTGAATGTGATTCCGCTCACTGGTACTTCGGCCTTTATATTGATGCCAGCATCAGCCTTAATTACTGCATTTACCTTATCTGAATCTGGTGTGCTTGGTGTATCACTTGGTGTGCTTGGTGTATCGCTTGGTGTGTTTGGTGTATCGCTTGGTGTGCTTGGTGTGTTATCTCCTGGCTTATTATCTCCTGGCTTATTATCTCCTGGCTTATTATCTCCCGGCTTATTATCTCCTGGCTTATTATCTCCCGGTTTATTATCATCAGGCTTAACATCTGAACCAGTTACTACCTTACCATCTACAACAAGCTTTATATCTGAGAATGTTACATCTGCCTGTCTTGCTACAAATAAACCTACATATACATAATCTGCATCTATTGATGTAAGCTTGAAATCAAAACCACCTGATATAGCAGCATTATCGCCAAATGTACATGCGTATCCATCACTGTTACTCTCAATCTTAAGTGCATATGTCTTACCAGCCTCTACCGGATTCTCTAATTTACCACCATAGCCTAATGCGCCATCTTTTCTCTTAAAGCAGTTAGCTGTTCCCTGCTGGATACTTCCTGCTGCAACATAATCTCCAAGAGCTGACTTATCATTAACATCAATATACATAGCATCTCTTGCCATAAGACCAAATGCCACCTGATTGTGTTTATTAATGCTGTTTACTGTTGCATTAGCTGTTATTACAAAGTTACTATCTGCTGGTACTTTATAATAATACATTGCCATTCCATCTGTTGTTGATGATATCTTTCCCTTACCATTAACAGCAATGTGAATGCTTCCATCTTCATTGCCCTCAAGTATAAACTTATCCTTAATAAGATTTGGGTCTCCGCCTATATCTCCAAATATTGAACCCTTGAAAACGCCTGCATCTTTCCATAATTCACTCTGCTTAAGTTCTCCTGAATATTCAGCTTCCTTATAATCAGGATTAGACTTAAGTACATCAGCCTTAACAGGTGCTTCCTTAGCTGTTATATGTTCTGATATTCCAGCCACACCAAGTTCCTTAATTGTCTTAGTTACAAGATAAGCATTATATGTTCCACCATAAATGTTTGTATGTGTATTATCAACGCTTGTAGCCTTAGATGATGTCCATGCATGAAGGTTGACTGTCTCATCTGGTCCTAATGTATCATATAACTCTTTTGTCATCTTAGTCATATCAACAACTGGTATATTAAGTTCCTTACCAAGATTCCTTATAGACTGGGCATAATCTCCACCCTTGAAATCACCACTATCCTTTGTGATATGAAGATTACTGTCAGACCATTCTGCTGTAGCAGTTCTTCTTACTATAGGTGTACAGAGAATAACTGTTGTACCAGCTGCCTGCGCAGGCTTAATATAGTTTTCATATAATGAGTTAGCAAATGAGCCAGCTGTCTTATAATCACCATTAGGATCTGTATATCTGTCTGCTTCTGCCTTTTCATCATTATGACCAAAGCCTATAAGAAGATAATCACCCTGCTTCATACCGGCTGTAAGTTCTTTATACTCCTTATCATTAACATAGCTCTTAGAACTTCTTCCTGATAAAGCTATATTCTTCACTTCATATGTTCCATCAAGATACTTATCAATCTGTGTACCCCATCCATATCTTGGATAATAATAATTATCAGCAAAAGAACTTACTGTAGAATCACCTATTATCCATACTGTAGGCTTGCTGCTGTCTTTATTAACCGCATCATCAGCCATAGCCATAACGCTCCAGCCTATGCTCATAACAAGCAGAAGCAAAGCGCTAAGCAGACAACTTATACGTTTTCTGTTTCTTTTCTTCATCATAAATAACCTTCCCTTTCTTTTCTGGACAATCTGCCCTTTTTATGGAATTATAAAGTATGAACCAATGTCAAGGTCAATATCTTTTTGCACATTTAATAATGTATTGTACATAAATCCATACATTATTATATTTCAAAAAACATTCAGGCAAATAATATTCAAGCAAATAATATTCGAACAAACAATATTCAAGTATTCAAAAACCAGACACACAACAACCTAAGTCATTGTGTATCTGGCTTTATTCAATGCCAATCAATACTAATCAATTCTAATCATCACTAACACTAGTATCTATAACTATTATATTATTTATTAATCAGCCTTTTCTTTTTTCTATCTTCATTCACAAGAAGTACTATTCCAGCTAATGCCATTGTAAATGCCACACTATATCCCATCACGTGATATACATCTGCTGTTTTTACATCATCTTTAGAAGCATCTGGATTTTTATCGTCAGATGATATAGCATTGTCATCTTTCTTACTGTCACTACCTGACGTAGCTCCATCGTCTTTCTTATCGCTGCCACCCTGTTCTGGTGCTGGCGTTGGATCTGGTGCCGGAGTTGGGTCTGGCGATGGCGTTGGGTCTGGCGATGGTGTTGGGTCTGGTGCTGGCGTTGGGTCTGGCGATGGTGTTGGATCCGGCGCTGGTTTCTCGCTCTTATTAAGTTCTTCACTCTTAGCACTTATTACACCTAAAAGGCTCTGGCCTTTTGTTGTCCAGTACACTGCATCTTCTGTGAAGCTGCCATTTGCATCTGCTGCTTTAGCAGTAAGCACTCCGTTCTTATCAACAACAAACACCTGCTGTCCATCCGGATTAACACCTGCTACTCTGGATGGTGATTTAACAGCCTTTGAAAGTGATATATTCATATTCTGGATCTGCTGTGCAAAGAGTTCTGCTGTTATGAAACCACCAAGCTTATTGCTATGTGTACTGTCTCCTGCTGACATAACCTGTGTACCATTAACAGACTTGCCATTAGCTGCATTTTCGTCTGCTTTGTATGCTTCCTCATACATATTCTTTGTTATCTCAAAACCATCAATAAGTAATACATCCTGTTCCTTTGCAAGCTGTTTAACTGCTTCAACATATGCATTATTTTTAGTTACAAGTGTTCCTGTTTCTTTATCTGTTGAATCATGATGTGGTTTGATAGTACCATCACTAGTATAATAAAGTCTTGATACTGGTGTTACAAGAACTGGTATTGCACCTGCTTCCTTTGCCGCATCAACATATTGCTTAAGATACCATTTATAAGTACCACCACAATCATATGAATAGAATGTATCTCCATACTTTGAAGTAAGTGATGATGGTGTTGCCACTTTAGTTCCTGCTGTTACCGGATATATTCCGTTGGCATCTGGCTGTCCAAGTGGTACATATCTATCTTCAATATATCCTTTTCCATTGGCACAGTCATTGTGTCCAAACTGTATAAACAGATAATCACCTGCTTTAATATTGGCTTTTATCTTATCTAATGAGCCCTCATTGATAAAGTTTCTGCTGCTTCGTCCTCCATTGGCATAGTTCTGCACCTTAACCTTTGAAGAATCAAAGAATGCCTGTAAATATTCGCCCCATGAACCTTCAGCCTGGGCCTTACCGCTCATATACATACCTGATGCTGAATAATCCTTAACAGTTGAATCACCTGCTAAAAATACATTTACTCCATCACCAAGTTCTATATCTGTTGAACCTGTAGGATCTTCATATCCATCTCTTACATATGCCTCTGCCTTATATTTTACTGCTCCTGACTTAACACCACTTAAGTTCTCAGGTACAACTTCAACTTCAATATGCTTTCCAATAGCATCCTTAGAAATCTTATATGTATTATCAGCATTGGCAGTTGACGATTTTACAAGTGTTCTGCTGCCATCCTCATTAACAATATACCAGCGGATCACTGATGCATCATTTTTATCATTCTTCTCTCCAAGAGAGTATATAACAGTAAGAGTATGCCCTGGATATGGTGCATTGATATCTCCATTATCCACAAGATATGGTTTCTTTACAAATGCTACTGTGCCCTCATCAGCCACATAAGCATCAGGTGTCCAGCCTGAAAGATAATCATTTACAACATCTTTCTTTGCAACACTTTCATCTGTTGTAACTCCTGTTACTCTCTTAGAAACATCTACTGCTGTTCCATCTGTATAAACCGAATTATATTCTGTATAACCAGCCTTCTCCGGCTTATTGCCAGACATTTCAAACCAGCCTTCATCCTTAATGTAACTACCATTTATCTTAGTATTAAGGAAGGTTACTTTTGCATCCTGACCCCAAGGTCTTCCAAGATATCCTGCACTTACCTCAAGTTTATCACTGCCTGTTATTGTACAGTTTCTAAATACATAGCCAATCTTAGTTGCTGCAGCAGAGGTTGGCTTATGTGCTGTAATATAACCACCTGTAGAGCCAGCACTGTAACCTGCGAATCTAAGCTCACATCCATCAAACACTGCGTTTCCATCACCAAATATGTAATCTGTATTACCCTCTATATGGCAGTTTTTAAAGTACATATTAGTTGCTGAATTGCCAGTATATAATGTATCCTGGCTTCCAAGAAATGCACAGTCTGTGAATTCAACCTTATCAGCTTCTATAGCCATGGCTGTTGCTCTTTCTGTTGCTGCCTTTGATGTAACATCTGTTGCGTAGTTTCTGTCTGGATTCTTATTTTCTGTAGGTGTCACACCATCTTCTATTTCTTCATCTGTTAAATAACGGTTAAACGAAGCTTCAAATGTGATTCCATCAGCACTGAATCCTGTTGCTGTATTTTTAAGCAGTACTGAACAGCCCCATTTTGCTGCAGCTGCCTTCTCGTACTTGTCATACGCATTTTCAGCATTATAATAACCTTTAGAATCTATGCTGTAATACTCATATCCTATTCCATAATACCATGTAAGAAGTACTTCTTTACCTGATGACTTTTCATCATTTACAAGTCTGACATATGGAGTTGATATTATAACCTGTTCTCTATATGTACCAGGTGCAATATGAATAGTAACTCCATTATTCTCATCAGGAGCAGGTGTCATTAATGATACTGCTGATACTGCTTCTTTTACTGTATTACAGTTTGCATTTCCTTTTTCTTTATATCCGACATATATATCAGATACTCTTTCAATCTGTTCCTTATCTTTAGTTGACACCATTAAGATATCTTTAGTTACATCTGCATCATTGACTACTATATGTGTTGTTGTTCTATATCCATCAGCTACTGCTTCAACTTCATATGAACCATTTCTTAAAGAAACTTCATATCCATCTGATGTAACCTTTCCTGTATACACATATTTGTCATCAACATTGATAAACTTAATATCTGTAACTGCTGCTTTAGCATCAATATCTGTAAATCTACCTGTTACCTTATATAACTTCTTAGCAGAAACGCTTATATCTTTAGAGTAATCTGTCTGACCTGTAACCTCTTTGCCATCAGCTACTTCATAATCATTAACTCCACTAAGCTCAACTGTATACTTAACATCAGGCTCAAGTGTTGCTTTGAAAGCTTTGTTATCATCAAGCTTAAGAACCACATCATCTGCTAATGAAGATGGGTCTGCTACGAGCTTAACTGATAATCCCGATGTATCATAATCTGCTGCAAATCCTGTAACCTTTCCTGTATATGTATATACTTTCTTTTCTTCTACCTTTAATGTAACTCCTGTCTTGCCTGTTAGAGCTTCATCTACAGTTGTTGTAACATTCTTTGTATCAACAGAAAATCCATATCCTGCTGCTCCGGATAAAACTGCTGTATAATCACAACCTGCTGCAAGTGTAGCTGTAAATGTATTGCCTTTTACATCTGCATCATATGTGATATCGTTAACATCATCCTTAAATAAAACCTTCAGACCGCTTACCTGTACGCCATCTATTGTTCCACTGACTTTTACTCCCGGAATTCTTACCACCCTGTTATATATAGGTTTTCCTGCTGCTGCATCTGTATATACCTTATATGAACCACTATACTTAGCTACAAATTCATACTTAGCGCCCTTGTTAGTAAAGCTTGCTTTTTCTACCTGTTCATTATCTTCACCAAGATACTTAAAAAGAAGTGTTCCATTAGCAGCATTGCTTGATGCCATGTATACAACTATCTTATCTCCGGCTTCTACATTGTTAATAGCAATGTATCTTCTTCCTTCTCCTCCTGTACCATTACAGTAGTACATACCGGATGCTGTATATCCATCATCATATGCTGTTGTTGCTAACGCATTGCTTCCATAGTTTTTGCCTGATGCCGAGAATAATCTGTCATTGGCATTATGATTGATTGTAAGATCACCAAATGTTGTTTCTCCTGCAACGAATTTACCATCCTTTGAAACATTGTCACAATTCTCCCAGTCAGCAGCAGTAATATGATTATTATACTTATCTGTATCTGCTTCCTGTACTGTTCCTATGTCCCATACGTCAATCTTTCTTTTTGACGCTTTTGATTCTGCTGCAAATGCAGTTACATCTATGCTTGTAACAAGCATAAGTACTGCACACAAAAGACTGCTAAGACGTCTTTTAGTTGTTTTGCGCATATTGACCTCCCTTTCTGCCTTTAAAAGCATTATAACATTATATATCTGCATGGATACTGTCAGGGTCTGTTTATAAAACCTTTTTGATATCCATAATACAAACTATAAAGTATGAACCAATGTCAAGGTCAATATCTTTTACATATTTAATAAAGAATTGTTTTTATATGCGAACATAATATCTCATAATTCACTGTTTTTCATGCCGTACAGGAACACTCATAAGAATATACATCACATGATCATCACTATCATCATCCTTAACCTTTGTTATAACTATACCTGTTATATCACCATCAAGGACAAGATTATGCTCTTTCATATACGCAAGATGACGCCCTATCATAATCTCCTTAATCTCATCCTGTGAATAATCATATATACTGCTTAACCTTGCCGGCACCTTTGATATACCCATAACTGACGGCTTAGGAATATACTTCTGTGCATATTTGTTAATATGAAGATGATACTTTTCAAGGTGTTCTTCCTTAATCGAATAACCACAGCTTAAAGTAAAACGACCTGCTTTCATCTCGCTCTCAGGAATAATGTATATATGCTGTATTTCTGGTGAATTGTATAAAAACTCGCTTAGCTGCTCCAGTCTTTCTGGCTCCTGAAGCAGCTTTCCGCCATTCTTATATAAAACATAATACATAGGAAGACTTTGTTTTTCATATATATCTGTATTAGCTGCCGCCTTATTCATAAGCACACAGTCATCCTTAAGCCTGTGTCTTAAATACGTCATATAGGCTATCTGCCTATCCATCTGCTGCATGTGTTCCTGACACGCCTCTATAGTTTCACCAAGCGTATAATTCTGCATCTTACTTATCTGCTCATGCGTAAAACCATACTTTATATGCATTTTAGCATTGAGCACACCAAAAACTCCGTCATCATCATAATACCTGTATCCGCTGTTCTCATCCCTCACAGCAGATATATAACCCATATCCTCATATCTTCTCACCGTATTTGTAGATACACCAAGAAGTTTTGCAAGATCACTTATCTTATACCTCATATATCTTTTGCCTCTTTCATTTGTACACATTTCTTTATATCATCATAATATCAGTACTATAATACTATTTCAATACTGTTTAAAGACAACATTTCCATAATCCAGACTATATCATGCCCGCTTACATAAGCTCAGCTATGCCTGACAGTCTCACATATCTGTCTGATATACGGTACCATGTCGGAAAATCAACGACTCCTGTCTGTGGCATATTGTTAATCCTCTGAAACTGTCTTACCGCTTCTGCTGTCTGCTCTCCATATATTCCATCAACTGACAATGGTGGTATAGCCTTGTAATAATCTCCTATGAGATTCAGCTGCTCCTGAAGCTGTCTTACTTTCTGACCCGATGACCCTATATCAAGATTGGCACCAGGCCATGATGAAGGAATACCCTGTATCTGCTCTGCTGTATTTATATACATATCATCGCCATAATAATATCTTAATATATCGATTGATGAATATCCCTGGTCACCAAGATACTTACTTCCCCACTGTGTCATCCAGTTCGGACAGCTTGATTTTTTTCCATCACAGTACTGTGTAAGTATTGGCTGCTTAACATTCGGACGTGAAAGATAATTATCAAATATTTCATCTACTACATTTGATATACTCTCAAATATATTTCTGCCATTCACCCATTTATGATCAAATGCTGTTGAAGATGTTATAGTAAAATTATAACTCTGGTTTCTATACCATTCTGTATACACCCTGTTCAATGTAAATGACATGATTGCAAGTATATTAGCCTCTAACGTCTGCCTTGGCCATGTTGAATATATCTCGCTGCTTGCAACATTTTTAATATAATCCTTATACCTGACATAATAATCAAGCGCCGTTGAATCAGTAGGAACACCATCATGCACAACTATAGTTTCAGGAATAACAACACGGCTTAGTACTATCTCACCAGACTGGTTAAGTGGCTTTATCTCACTCTCTGGTATCTTGGCTGGATAGTTTCCATACAGGGTATTAACCGGAATAACTATATTATCTTCCGCAACTGCATACTCATTTTCATTAAGATATACATCCTGTATACTCGTTTCCCCTGAAAAGACATCTATTCCGGATATGTTAGTCTCCTCATATCCGTTGGCACTGACATCAATCGTATATTCTGCAAATGGCTGTTTTTCCCCTGGCTCCATGCTGTACTCTATCGGTGGTGCTAAAAGTTCATCAAGATTAACCGCCCCCTCTGAATCCGTTACAAGTTCATTTATTATCGAATCCGGATTACCTGTGTATGACAGAGTGATTCTTGCATTTGCAAGCGGTGCTCCCTGCTGTTTATCATATACATTTATGTGCATCTTCCCTTTATCTATCATATCCTGTGGTGTTTCCATAGTATGAACATACACCATTATACCCCCATTCTGTATACACCTATATACAAAAGTCAATATTTTTTCATTATTATATGTATCTTTATATATTTTTATGAATAAAATAAAATGATAATTCCCTTAGGAGCGGATATGTCAAAATATAAAGTAGCTCTTGATGCAGGTCATGGTGGCAGCGATCCTGGTGCTGTTTATAATGGCAGACAGGAAAAAGATGATACCCTCGACCTTACTCTGGCCGTCGGCGATATTCTTAAAAAAAATGGAATTGATGTTTTCTATACAAGAACTAACGACGAATATGAGACACCTTTTAAAAAGGCAACTGATGCTAACAACTCAGGCGCTGATCTTTTCGTGTCAATACATCGAAACTCTTCTGAAAAGCCCAACCAGTATTCTGGTGTTGAAACTCTTGTATACAATGATTCAGGATTTAAATCAGAGGTTGCAAGAAACATAAACAACCAGCTTGAGAATGTTGGATTTAAGAATCTGGGAGTTGATACCCGGAAAAATCTTGTGGTACTTAAGAGAACTAAGATGCCAGCTGTCCTTGTTGAAGCAGGCTTTATAAATAACGAAAAAGATAATTATATATTTGACCAGGAATTCGATAAGGTTGCAAATGCTATAGCTGATGGAATACTTGAAAGTATTCCGGCCAGTGCCCGTAATAACAATAATAGTCATAGCAATAACAACAATAATAAAAATGATAATACAAGCAATAATAGCCGCAATGATAATATAAGCAATAATAACCGCAATGATAATATCAATAATAATAATAATAATAGAAACGATTATAATAACAGCAATAATAGTAATAAAAACAGTTTAAGTCCTGCTAATACAACAGACAGCATGGCCGTTACCAGTTATATAAGCAACGGAGCTGACTGCGGTTGTAACTATGATGATAACACAGATAACTCTTACTCACCACAACCTCTTTACAGAGTACAGACTGGTGCATACAGGAACAAAGAAAATGCAGACCGTATGTTAAACTCACTGCTCATTGACGGATTTCCTGCATTTATAATATATGAAGATGGCTATTATAAAGTACAGGTTGGAGCATATGCACATTTGGCCAATGCTATTAAGATGGAACAAAGACTAAGAAGATTCCATTACAATACTTATATAACAACTTAACAACGAAAGACTAAAAGCAGGCTCTGATTTAAACTGACTAAAAGCTTATAATAGCATGAATATATACCATGAAATCAGGGTCAAAAGGTCTAAACCCACATGAACTTGCTCATAGGTGGGTGAAAGACCTTTTGACTCGCTCCCCGATATTAGCATATATTTTATCTTTTCACTCTGCCTTTATATCCCCGGCTGCCTTTAAACGCATATTATGTCTATGGTATTTTACATCTGTTTCAACATCATACTTAATATTATCCATATCCTGCATATCCAGCTGGATTGATGCATTTATATAATTGTTATTTATCACTGCTGTCGAAACTGTCATATATATACTGTCATACAAGTTTTTTTCACCAGTAAATCTTACTGATATATTGGCAAGCCTGGTATCTGAATCTGACTTAAACGCAAACTCTGCTCCGGTCAGTCTGCCATCATCGTCCATATCCATAGTAATAGTTGTGTATACACCCTCTGCATACATATTAAACTTTGACTTTATCTTATCAATAGTTATTCCATGAACATTCAGAAGAGATATATATGGAAGAATGGCTGAATCCTTATACATTTCTTCTACAAATGTATTAAAACCTGCTATAAGTGACTTATCACTTATAGTTATAGTACATCTTTCATCGGATATTGTGCCAATTGCAGTCATAGAACCATCATTCTTGTCAGACTTATTATCATTACCAATATTATCAAAATTATCTTTTACAGCCACTTCATACCCATTCATAATATGTGAAAGCACTGCCCTTAACATAGCTTCTGTCTGTCCAGAATCTATCTTTGCAAGACCATATGGTAATATATCGTTTTTATCGACAACAAGTGTACCATCTTCTACCTGTGGCATAGAAAATGTTATATTGTTATTATCTGTAACAACACTATATTTATGGCTGTTATTCGTTGTATCTGGTCTATAATCCACGCCATCATATGTGAATTCTGATACCGTTATATTACCTGTATATGTATGGTTGCCCATTGGATCAAGCTGCACCACTTTATCAACAAAACCTCCAAGAACCTCTTTGAGTGTATCTGCTGACTGTTTCATAGTCTTAATCGTCTTTTCTTTTGGTGATGCATAAAGATGTGGAATACCATAACCTGCAAAAACTCCTGCAAATATAGCAGATATAAGTATTCCTGCCATTATATGCCTTATTTTCTTTCCTTTTTTATTCATGCCATCCCTCACACTCTCTGGTATCGTACAAACTCATAACATAAATCAAAATATGTATGTTCATCACTTCTTGCTGTGACTTTCCACCCATCAAGCTTGTCAAAGTCAGCTATATATGTATCTGCTTCATATGTATAATCAACTCTTGTTATATGTGCAGTATCGCAATATGGAATAAACTGCTCATATATCTGTGCACCACCTATTATATAAACATCATCTGAATCATACTGTTTTAGTTCCTCTAACACTTCATCAACACTGTGGCACACCATTACATCTTTTGCTTTATAATTTATATTGTTAGTAAGAACTATATTCTTTCTTCCTTCAAGTGCAGACTGGTTAGGAAGACTTTCATATGTCTTTCTCCCCATAACAACAACTTTTCCGTATGTTTCTCCACGGAAAAGCTTCTTATCCTCCGGAATATCCACAAGAAGCCGTCCGTTATTACCAATCCCCCACTTTTTATCAGCAAGTGCTATTATATTCATAATATATACTTATGCCCCTTTCTTTTTTCTGACATCATCTCTTATTCATAACACACATATATACATAGCTTTGCAAAACAGATACACCAGCTGCGCAGCGGTTGCACAAGCCACACACAACAGATGCATACCAGGCGATACGCCAGCTAAAGTTTGCCACCAACCCATGCAGGCACATATCCTTTAACCTTTATGCCATCCTGTGTATATTCTTCACTTTCAAGCTGTCCATACTCTCTTATAAGCTGAAGCTTTCCTGCCTCATTATATGGAAATACTCTTTCTATCTGGATTCTGCTCTTAAGGATAATATCCTGTATATCCATCAGGAAACTATCAAGTCCCATACCAGTTTTTGCTGATATATTCTCTACATAATCAGCTTTACTATCTTTAAGTATAGGTATCTCATCGAATTCATCACATTTGTTAAAGAGTGTGATAACCGGCTTATCACCTACATCCAGCTGTTTAAGGGTATCGTATACCGTTGCCATGTGTCTCTCATAATCATCATTAGAACAGTCAACAACGTGTACTATCATATCTGCATATTTAGCTTCTTCAAGTGTACTCCTGAAGGCCTCAATAAGATTATGCGGAAGCTTTCTTATGAATCCGACTGTATCTGTTAAAAGCACTTTTTCGCCATTCGCAAGTTTAAGTGCCCTTGTCGTAGGATCAAGTGTTGCAAACAGCTTGTCTTCTGATAACACACCAGCATCTGTAAGCCTGTTAAGAAGTGTTGACTTTCCTGCATTAGTATACCCTACTATGGCAGCCACAGGTGTTGAACTGTTCTCTCTGTTCTGTCTTTGTATATCACGATGGCTTTTTATTTCTTTTAATTCTGCTGATAAGTGGGATATTCTGTCACGTATTATTCTTCGGTCCGTTTCTATCTTCTTCTCACCAGGACCTCTTGTTCCTATACCACCACCAAGTCTTGACAGTGTTATTCCAAGACCTGCAAGTCTTGTTGACCTGTACTTAAGCTGTGCCATCTCAACCTGTATCTTGCCTTCACTTGATGACGCTCTTGCTGCAAATATATCTAATATAACCATAGTTCTGTCCATAATCTTTGTATCAAGAACATCTTCAAGGTTCCTTAACTGTGCAGGTGACAGCTCATCATCACATATAATACCTGTTGCTCCAAGCTCCTGTATCATAGCTCTTAACTCTTCAAGCTTTCCTTTTCCTATATAAGTTGCAGGATGGAAGCTGTCTCTTGGCTGTATCATCTTTCCAACTGTAACTGCCCCTGCTGTCTTTGCAAGCTCAGATAGCTCCTCAAGTGATTTCTCACAATCATCTGCCGGGTCAAGCTCCACACCTACAAGTATAACTTTTTCCTGCTCTTCATCTGTTACATATATCGCCATATGTTCCTCATTTCTATCATTTTTATTATCACATTACTTATTCATTATGACATTTATTCATAGCATTATTTATCCGTTATGTCATCTATTCTTTATATTATCACATACAACATATTTTATAATGCACTGTCATTACTATCTTTAGCTGTCTGCTTAGATGTTTCAGCTCTTGATGATATATAATCACTCAGATAATTCGATACTTCCTTTTCCTCTGAATATCCTAGTATATTCCCTGCTATATCACCAGCTTCTTTCATACTCCATGATGCAATCTCTTTTCTTACCTCAAGCACACGGCTTACACTGACTGAAAACTCATCAAGACCAAAAGATAAAAGCAGTGGTATCATGCGTTCATCTGCTGCCGCCTCACCACACATACCTACATCAATACCTGCGTTATGCGCACATTCTATTATTCTTTTAATGCTTCTTAGAACTGCCGGATTAAGTGCCGAATACAGATATGAAACATTTTCGTTACCTCTGTCAACAGCAAGCGTATACTGCGTAAGATCATTAGTTCCTATTGAGAAGAAATCGACCTGCCTTGCAAGAACATCTGCCATAATAGCCGCTGCTGGTGTTTCTACCATAATACCAACTTTAATATCAGTATCATATTTAATATCCTTCTTATCAAGATCCCTGCATATTCCTGCTATAATCTTTTTAACCTCGTTGACCTCTGAAACCGATGTTATCATAGGTATCATAATTCTGATATTACCGTAAGCACTAGCCCTTAATATAGCCCTTAACTGTGTCGTAAAAACATCTATCCTGTCAAGGCAGAATCTTATCGCCCTGTATCCTAAGAATGGGTTAGTTTCTTTAGACAATCCCATATATGGAATATCTTTATCTCCGCCGATATCAAGTGTTCTTATAGTAAGTTCCCTTCCATCAAGAAGAACTGCTGCTTTCTTATATTCTGTAAACTGTTCTTCTTCTGTTGGAAGCTTGCTTCCATTCATAAAAAGAAATTCAGTCCTGAACAGTCCCACACCTTCTGCACCATCCCTGACTGCCTTTGCAGCATCAAGTGCATTGCCTATATTAGCAGCCAGCATCACACGTCTGCCATCTTTAGTAACTGTTTGTTTATTGATATATTTCTTAAGTTCTATAACACTCTCCTCGTACTGTTTTTTCTTTTTGGCGTATATCTTTTTAGTTATGTCACTTGGAGATACAAACACTTCACCATATGCACCATCAACTATTATGTCTTCTCCATCCTTAACCTCACTGCATATACCCTTTACACTAAGAACTGCTGGTATCTCCAAAGCTCTTGCAAGTATCGATGCATGTGAGGTGTCTCCACCTTTTTCAGATATAATGCCTGCTATATGCACAGTATCCATATTCGCTGTCATAGATGGATGTATCTCATCAGCTATAATAATCGTGTTATCAGGAAGCTGCGTAAGATCAATACTCTTAACACCAAGAAGTATTGCTGTCAATCTCTCCCTCATATCTTCAATATCTGTTACACGCTGGGCTATAGCCTCGTTATCCATACTTAGAAACAGCTGCTTCAAAGATTCGCAGGCCTCATAAAGGGCTGCCTCTGCATTAATATTATTCTTCTTTATAATATTACAAACCTCTGACGTAAGCTGTATATCACCAGCTAAATATTCCTGGTTCTTAAGAACAAGTGCATTCTTATCATCGCCGTTTAACTTAGCTGTCAGCTTCTCTATGAATTCGTCTGTCTCCTTTATGAATGTGTCCACTCCATCCTTGTATCTTTGAAGTTCTGCATCTACATCATCTATTTTATACTTTTTTACCTCGCACCCTGTATTTTTTAACACCAGTGCCTTTCCTATACCTATACCCTTAGATGTACCTATTCCCCTTAACATACCTACCTCCTTGTTTTGCGAAGCAAAATGCGACTGCTCATGCAGGAGCAGAGGTATTCACCTCATTGTTTTGCGAAGCAAAATGCGACTGCTCTTGCAGGAGCAGAGGTATTTACCTCATTGTTTTGCGAAGCAAAATGCGACTGTTATTTATTAAATACATATTTGATCATATTTGTAATAGTTTCACTTGTATTCCTTGAATACACAACCTCCCTTGCCATAACAGGTTCATCTGTTATTATATTATCAATACCTTTATTAGCAAGATTCTTTATAGATGTATCGTTATTAGCTGTCCATGCATATACCTGTTTACCAGTATTATGTATGGCATCCACTGTTCTCTTTGTAAGGAATGAAGCGTTAACACTAAAGAAGTCTACGTTGGTATTCTCATAAAATCTTCCATATGCAACAGACAGTATATATCCAGTCTGTATATCCTCATCCATGCTCTTAACTGCAAGAAGCGCATCATAATCAAATGAAGTTATAACACAATTCTGTTCCATGGAATATTTCTTTATAAGCTCTATAACCTTTCCAGCTGCTATGCTGCTATCCGCTGATGACTTTATCTCAACATTAAGCTTTATACTGACAGGACTGCTTTTAACAAGCTTTAACACCTCTTCAAAAGATGGAACCCTTTCACCCCTATATTTTTCTGAAAACCAGTACCCGGCATCAAGCTTCTTTACTTCCTCATATGTCATATCTGTTATATTCTTGGCTACACCTGTTGTCCTATATGCTGATGCATCGTGCATAACCACTATATAACCATCGCTTGTCATCTGCACATCAAGTTCAATATAATCAGCCATATCATCTATGGCACGCTGGAAAGCTGCCAGTGTATTCTCCGGTGCTTCCCTTGATGCACCCCTGTGTGCTGTTATCTTAGTATCATGGAATATAGCAACTCTCTCAAAAGGGTTGCTGTTAAATGTTAACACCACATATAACACATCCAGGACTATCGACATCACAAGAACAAATGAATATATAATCCTGTTTATCCTTGCACTTCCTTCATCTATATCAACAAACTCAAAATTAATATCCGAAAGATTCTCATACTTGTAATACATATATGATATCATAGAGAATGAACAAGGTATAGATAAAAATACAAGAAATAATCTTACTATCGTCCTTAATGTACTAAGCACAGAAAGATACACCGCACTACCCATATAAGCAAGATCAAGCAGTTTAACTCCGGCAATCAGTACAACAGATATAATTATATAAAATGTATAAATAGCCGCTAAAAGTGCAAGATTATATAGTACAACTACACCCACTATCTTCAGTACATTATTTTTAACAATGCTTCTGCTTTTAGCACATGACTGTCTGAAGTTTTTTCCCTCCATCATGTATATGTTAAATGAAAAAATATCCCGTATAACAAAGTAAAACAGGCATATTATGATAATTGCTGTCACAATAAATATAACAGTTCTGTTTCGTTTTACCTCACTTTTTATAATATTTTTTACACTTTCGCTAAATATAATATTGCCAGTAACTGTCACATTAATAACTATTATAGATATCAGAAAATATAAAAAAAGCGGTATGCTCTGAATCCTCAACAGCTTTTTAAGCCGCAAAAAGGCATTATATATGTTATCAATAATAGATGCCTGTATACCTTTTCTCTTGGTTTCAAAACATACTGCAAGATATGCCATTTCATATAAGCAGTAAACTATGAATCCTATAACCCCTAAGAGGCAGAATATGATTATTACAGGATTCATAAACGCTTTCGCTATATATTCATTTGTAAGATAATTAATCCCTGTTATTCTCATGCACAAACGGATAACGCCCGTAATAACAGGATAAAACACTGCTAATGCAAGGAGCTTATATGCAAGTTCAAACAACAATACATGTCTTTTACTGCTTTTTAGCAGTTTCATGTTATTTCTAAGACTTTCTAACATATCTCACCCCGAAATCACCTATGGAATCTGTTAAGAAGATTACTGCAGCCTGATGCATGTTTAACTGCATCTCCCATTCTTTTGTTTAATAAACGCTTTGTAAAATGATATGAAAAATCACATACATATGACACAACAAGAACAACTGAAATCACTGTAACCGCTGACATACGCATAGAAAATACTGCCTGTTCTACAAGCCTGTTAAACACTCCGAATATAAGCACTGCCAGAAATCCCCAGCCAATTGTGCTCTGAAGGCATATTATACCCTTATAATTAAATCTAAGGTGATCATAATTCCACCATACTTCGCCGAACAGCTTTAACATAAGCTTCGCCGTCATATACTCAAATATTGTTGCACATACAGCACCAAATATATATAATGCAATGTAGTTGTTTTGTATAGGAGCAAATATATTAAAAGCTATATATGTTCCAAAACCATATATTACACAAAATGGCAGCTTTGCAAACCCTCTGTTTTCCCAGTAGCCAAGCTGCTTTCTTATAACTATGCACTCCATTGCCCATCCAAAAAAGCTATATATAAAAAACCAGACTGCAAGCTGGTTAATATTCATTCCCCTGAAACTGAAATCCAATAATATATTACGCATAACACTCCTTAAGTTACGTTCTGTTTCATACCTCTTACAACATAATCTGCTCCATTGATATTATAATATCAATGGAGCAGTTAATTATACATTAATTCATAAGTTCATCAAGCGTTGCCCTTACTGCTTTGATAAAATCCTGTGTATTAAGTGTTACAGGATTCTCTAATGTTGTTATAAGTGCAAGATCCTTTGTCATCTTACCATCTTCTACTGTCTTGATACAAGCCTTTTCAAGTGTATCTGCAAATCTTACAAGTTCAGGAATAGAATCAAGTTCTCCTCTCTTTCTTAAAGCTCCTGTCCATGCAAATATAGTAGCTATAGGGTTAGTAGATGTTTCCTCTCCCTTAAGATGCTTATAATAATGTCTCTGTACTGTACCATGTGCAGCTTCATATTCATAGAAGCCCTTAGGTGATACAAGAACTGATGTCATCATGGATAATGAACCAAATGCTGTAGCAACCATATCTGACATAACATCGCCGTCATAATTCTTACAAGCCCAGATATATCCTCCCTCTGAACGAATAACTCTTGCTACTGCATCATCTATTAATGTATAGAAATATTCAATGCCTGCTTCCTTAAACTTATCAGCATAATCATTATCATATATTTCCTGGAATATATCCTTGAATGTATGATCATACTTCTTAGATATTGTATCCTTAGTTGCAAACCAAAGATCCTGCTTAGTTTCAAGAGCAAAGTTAAAACAGCTTCTTGCAAAGTTCTCTATAGAATCATTAAGATTGTGCATACCCTGTATGATACCAGCACCCTTGAAGTTATGTATAAGCTCTCTTGTTTCGTTACCCTGTTCGTCTGTGTATACAAGCTCAGCCTTTCCTGCTGCTGGAATCTTCATCTCTGAAGCCTTATATACATCACCATATGCATGTCTTGCTATAGTTATAGGTTTCTTCCATGTCTTAACATAAGGTTCAATACCATTAACAATGATAGGTGCCCTGAATACCGTACCATCAAGAATAGCTCTTATTGTTCCATTAGGGCTCTTATACATCTCCTTAAGGTTATATTCTTTTACTCTTGCTGCATTAGGAGTGATTGTAGCACACTTTACTGCAACACCATACTTTTTAGTAGCCTCTGCTGAATCTATAGTAACCTGGTCGTTAGTATCATTACGATGAACAAGTCCAAGATCATAATATTCTGTGTTAAGATCTACATAAGGAAGTAAAAGTTCATCCTTAATAAGTCCCCATAACACTCTTGTCATCTCATCTCCATCCATCTCTACGAGAGGTGTTGTCATTTTTATCTTTTCCATACCGCAATCCTTTCCATAATGGCAATTATGTCCAAAATATATAAAAAATCTGCTTTTAATTATAAAATATTTTAATGATTTTGTAAATGCCTCATTTCATTCTTGTTATATTACCAGCAATATCTATCTTCCATATCTGTACACAACTATCATTGCTATAATCCTTAAGACTTTTTATACTATAGCTTCCAACTGTGTCATACCATGCTTCATCTCCTGATGTACGCCGTATAAGTGTATCAAAGTACATTGTTGATGCTGCTTTTGTTATATTACTCTCAGAGTTGCTTTCAGGTATTACTTCTTCCCATATTGCATAAAATCCTGTATCTTTTTTTATTGATATTTTATCACCTGGATTATAAGTGTTTATTCCATCTGACCAGCCAGTTAACTCAAAACCAGGCTTCGTTACCTCATCTTTATCTGGCAGTGTGATTTTACTTTCTTCCCACTTCGCATAAACAGTTTCGTTACATGCATATGGATAACTGTAAATATCGGCTTTACCTTCACTGTTATACCAGTAATCATTCACATCAGCCATTTCTTCAATATTAAGACTGATTTTCCAGCTGCCAAAACTATCTGGCCCATACTCTGGTCCCCGGTACCTGATTCTTATACTGTTAACCTTATTAACATAGACATCTACATAGTTATTATCATTTGAATGTGGTAAAAACCATATTTCCTCGTTATCACTGTCACCATCAAGAGTACTCCACTCAACATTAACAGAAACCTCTTCATCTGTACTATTATAACCATCATAGTAAAAATACAAATAGCCAGTATATGGTCTTGTTAATGTTACTGTTGAAATAATAGAATTATCAGCATTAGCATCTGAATAATTATAACTTTCATTTAATATACTTCCCAGACTGACTTCATTTCTTTTTTCTTTCAACATATATCCTTTAAACTTATTAATCTGGATTATATCAGATAATAACAGTCTGTCATTATAGTTATCATCATCATAAAATGAAGCTTTATATTTCTGTTCAGGAACTGTTATATCAGGCAATCCCTTCCTGTAAGATACCATAACTGATTGTGTTCCCCTTTTTGTTGCATCCTCCTGCGATAATGTCAATATGAATTTTCTTGATATATCAACATATTTTTTACAAGCCTTTGTCACTGTATATCGTAACGACGAACCATCTGCATATGTATCTGGAAACTCATATAACGTGGCATCCCACCTTGAATCCTGTTTAATATCTTCAACTCCAAAACCAAACGATGTACCACTATCTACATGCCACAGAAAGTTCTCCCGATAGCCATCAGGTGCTTTCTTTGTTGGTGTATGCCAGTATGTGCTTGAATATTCACCCCATGAACCATCCCCATTCTGATACCTCACATATATCTCCTGGTCATTCTGTATTTTTAATCTGGCTACACTTATATAACTAGTTTTTGCACCACTTACTTTATAGGCAAAGGATGTTCCATCATCAAACTGCTCTGGCATCCTGTATAAGTTTGAATTCCATTTTGAATTTCCAGTTATATTCTTAGTATCAAATGTATATGTTGAACCACATAATACATTTTCAGTTATTGCTGACGTGTCATCCCATCTTTCCCACGTACCATTCTGATTCTGATATCTTATGTATACAGTCTGCTTATATGATTTTATAACCTCTTTCTTCTTAGTATGAATATAAATGCTCCGGCTCCTATTCATAGTCCAGTAGTTATCCCATCTTTTACATGCTTCATTCCATGTGGAATCATACCATTTTTTGTCACCTTCCTGTATATAATCAAGTTCATATCCATCTTTAAGATATATCCATGTAGGAACCAATGTACCTTCTTTATATGTAATAGTCTGTCCATCTGAATACCGCATATCAAGACCACTCGTGCTGTGTCCTATAACATCACTGACTCCAGAATCCCATTCGATGTTAAAGTTGCATGCCCATCCTAATGTGATAGTTAATGGTTTTCTTTCACCGGAATATTTATCTCCATCATAATTGATATTACAGCCAGCTTCAAACAGGTAACCGCCAAGCATTTCCTTAACATTGTTGTCTGGATTGTCCCAATTGTTATAGTTTTTATAGCCAGTGAAATCCACATTGAATATACAGCCTTCTTTCGAAATATTGTATACATGAAGATACGGCGTATATCCACGACAGTTCACATGTTCTGTAAATGTTCCTTCATGCGGTGCCTCATTATCACTATAAAAAGGTATATCATCAAAATATATCTGTTTATTCTTATCATTCATATATACCCATTGTAAATCAGCTGTGCCACCGGCAAAATCAATGGTTATCTGTCTTTTAAAATCATCATCTGTATAACTTCCTGCTTGATACGCATATGCCAGACCTACAAATGATAACAACAACACCAATACCGATAATATATATAATAAAGTCACTCTTTTTTTGTCCTTCCTAGGACATGCTGCCATATATATGCCCCCTTTATTCCACTATTCCAAGACATGTAAACACAACGGAACCACATCTATATATACCCATAACACCCTGAAACATAGCTGTATCCGCGTTAAACAACGGACTCCCCATTGCATCAACCAGGCAATCAAGAATTTCGGTTTTATCTGAAACTGTATAATATCCTTTATATGTATGATAACCACAATGCTCATCATACATAACCCTTGTTGTCATAACCTCTATAGGATATGGACATTCCACTGTACTTCCTGTATTAACATCCTTTCCCATCTGTGCTTCACTTGCGTTTTCACCATATTGCAGTACGCCATTAGCTATATAGATTTCATGTCCATAAGGACTATCTGTTATGGCTGGTTCCTGCTTTTCTTCTAGTTCTGGTTTATCTTCAGGCTCTGGCTTTTCTTCGGGCTCTGGCTTCTCTTCGGGCTCTGGCTTCTCTTCGGGCTCTGGCTTCTCTTCGGAATCTGGTTTATCTTCAGGCTCTGACTTTCCTTCTGAATCTGGCTTCCCATATTCTTCTTGTTCTTTTATATCTATATCTATTCCTGAATCTGCCTGTTCATTTGATTCTTCTGGCTCTGCAAGGTCTGATTCTATTTCTTTTTCAGTTTCTTTTTGTTCTGCAAAATCTGATTCTATTTCTTTTTGTTCCTTATATTCTTTTAGTTCTGCAAAATCCGATTCTGATACTGTTGCTTTTTTTGTCTGTATCGTTTCAACTGCAGCACTATTTTTTTCTGGCACTTTGTTTTTAGCATCCGCATTCTTTTTAACAACGGCTGCAGCTGCTAATAAAGCTCCAATCGTCACTGTTGTTAATATTATTTTCAATAAAATATTTCGCTTCATTCTAACTTTTTCCTTCTTTATATTTATCTTATATTTGTCTTATATTTATCTTATATTTGTCTTATATTTTTTTAGAATAATATGCTTATGGGTACTGTCAAATATCATCGTTCGTCCACTTTGTCTTATACTTTTTATAAAATAATATGTACACAATCCTGTTATATCTAAGCATGACATGCACAACATGTCTTATATAAGCGTATTGATATTGTTAATATAATATTAAGTGTCTTGTGGAAATTAATATGAATCAATGTGACATTACGTTATATATTCACATCAGATGAATAGTTTTTATTAAGATTACCAGATTAAATATTCTTTATGCTGTCAATAATATCTATAGAGTTATTATCCTGATTTTGTCATCTTGTGTTTATATCAGGAATGTCATATATATTCTTCCAATCAATCATCTCCTGTCTTTTTGTTACCGCGCCATAACTTTATTATTTAAACTAAATATATCATATATATACTTAATTGTCAATATCGTCAGTATTGTTTTTTTATTATTTATAGAACACGCAATAACGCATAATATTATTACATTTTCTTGTATTAAATACTCTGGTTTGTTATAATTACATAATTGATTTATAAGATATATGTGTCAGAATTTCCTTTTGACCCCATATCTTTATCTCACAAACAACATTTAGTTTATGAAAGGACGGTTTTGTAATATGTGCGGTTTTGCTGGATTTACAGGATACCTTGAGAATGGTAAAGATGTTCTTACTGATATGATGAATAAAATTATCCACAGAGGTCCCGACAGTGCCGGTCAGTATATAGATAACAAGGCATATATGGGCTTTAGAAGACTTTCAATCATCGACCTTGATAACGGAAGCCAGCCTATGTTTAACGAAAATAAAAAAATTGTCATCACTTTTAATGGTGAAATATATAATTACCAGGATTTAAGAAAAGAGCTTATTGAAAAGGGACACACTTTTGCAAACAACTCCGATACAGAGGTTCTTATTCATGCTTATGAAGAATATGGTGAAGATATGCTTAATAAACTTCGCGGTATGTTCGCTTTCGTTATCTGGGACAGCGAAAAAGAAACTCTTTTTGGTGCAAGAGATTTCTTTGGTATTAAGCCTTTTTACTACACAATAGTTGATGGAAATATAATATATGGTTCAGAGATTAAGAGCATACTGGCTCATCCTGCTTATAAGAAGGAAGTTAACGATGTGGCTCTTGAGAATTATCTTACTTTCCAGTACTCAGTACTCCCTGAGACATTCTTTAAGGGTGTATACAAGCTTATGCCTGGACACTGCTTCACTTTCCATAACGGACAGATTAATATAAAAAGATACTGGGAACCTACTTTTGAGGCTGATGAAAACAAGTCCCTGGATGATTTTGTACAGGAGATTGATGATGCCATGCATGATTCAGTAGAACATCACAAGATTAGTGATGTTGAGGTTGGCTCATTTCTTTCCAGCGGTGTTGACTCAAGCTATGTCGCTGCCACCTTCAATGGTGATAAAACATTTACAGTTGGTTTCGACTACGAAAAATATAACGAAATAGATTATGCAAAGGCTTTATCTGAAAAGATTCAGATAGACAACTATTCAAAGCTTGTATCAAGTGAAGAATACTGGGCTGCTATCCCTAAAATCCAGTATCACATGGATGAACCTTTAGCAGACCCTGCTGCCATCGCACTTTACTTTGTAAGCCAGACTGCTGCAAAGCACGTCAAGGTTTCTATGTCTGGCGAAGGTGCTGATGAATTCTTCGGTGGATACAACATTTACAAGGAACCTCTTGATACTGCAGGTTACAGAAAGCTTCCAAAGGGTCTTCGTAAGGGACTTGCTAATGTAGCACAGGCTATTCCATTTAAATTTAAAGGTAAGAATTTCCTTATAAGAGGCAGCAAGGATATTGAGGAGCGTTTCATCGGTAACGCATTTATGTTTAATGAAAAAGAACGCGCAAAGATATTAAAGAACCCTACTGGAAAGTACGATCATAAAGAGCTTACAAAGCCTTTCTATGATAAAGTTAAGGATAAGGATGATGTTACGAAAATGCAGTACATTGATATCAACTTCTGGCTTATTGGTGATATTCTGCTTAAGGCCGACAAGATGAGCATGGCACACAGCCTTGAAGTACGTGTTCCTTTCCTTGACAGAGAGGTATTCGATGTAGCAAGGACTATACCTACTAAGTATAAAGTAAACAAGTCCAACACAAAATATGCTATGCGTATGGCTGCTCATAAGTATCTTCCAGATATGGTAGCTGAAAAGAAGAAGCTTGGATTCCCTGTACCTATAAGAATCTGGCTCAAGGATGACAAGTATTACAATATGATAAAGAAAGCCTTCACAAGCGAAGCTGCAGAAAAATACTTTAACACTAAGGAGCTTGTTAAGTACCTTGATGATCACAAAGAGGGAAAAGCCGATAATTCAAGAAAGATATGGACAGTATATATGTTCCTTGTATGGTATAACGATTTCTTTGGTGATTCTGAATATGCAGCATAGAAATATTGGTGTTTAATTGAATATTAGTTGATGACGAACGGACGACAAATATAAGCTACAGGCA
>ERZ791821.603-NODE-603-length-28841-cov-3.717467_pt1 | contig 28841 bp, 37 predicted proteins | sample MGYA00510300_ERZ791821 | MGnify/ENA primary metagenome ERZ791821 (study PRJEB30046, sample SAMN00792034) | human gut metagenome | study: EMG produced TPA metagenomics assembly of the A metagenome-wide association study of gut microbiota in type 2... | reverse complement strand
GAAAAGCAATATAGTGCGGTAAGATACAGACAACAAGAAAACAAACACACGAACGGAAACGAGGAAAACGAAATGAAAAAATATAAAATCTATTTCAGAATAAACGAGTACCTGATGATTAACAACTACGAGGAAATCAAGGGAGATCTTGATTCAAGAGTAATCGCTGGCAAGGATGAAGATGATGCTATTTCAAAATTGAGAAAATCGCTTGAAAGATACATGAAGGGCACAGAAACAAGGACATATGATCTGGAGATCGGATCAGTCGAAGAAAGATAGGAGGAACACCATGAGATATAAAAACGAGGACGCTAACAGATACAGAGTAAATTTTATGATTGCTACAGAAAAGCTTATGGATAAGCTCACGGTCAGAGAGTTTATTTCATACCTGGAAGAAAAGGCGGAATTTGAAGATACCACACACGAATACATTGACGGAAAAGTGGTTGAATGTAAAGCATATGACCTGAAAGAAGAAAACAGCAATCTCCACAAAGAATTTCTTGTAACAAGTGATGGCAGAGTGTTTTACTGGAGAACTCTGATGGATAAAATTGAGCTGATAGACGAAGAGGAAAGCAAAGCAGCACCGGAGAAGAGAGCAAGAAACCTGGTTAGATCCCTGACAACAGCACAGCTCCTGGATCAGTGGGAGGTAACAACTACGATGACTGATCCGAACACGCCCACACTGAGAGGGTGGTTCATGGACGAACTAGAGAAAAGATTTCCGGATCAGTTCGACAAATGGTTAGACAGCGATTGCAGAGACGAAGATCTCAGAAAATTCATTTACGCATAATCGGGAGGTAGAGACATTATGACAGCAACAATTATTCAGTTTCCACAGACACACAGCAACATCTTTTTGAACCTGACACAGCTTATCAATCTGGCATCTGACAACCAGGTAGTAGAGGAGTATGCAGAGATCATGGCAGTTTGCCATGAGGAGGGCAATTTCAAACCTGGAGAGATTGAAACGCTCCAGGAGCAGATCCGGACAAGACGCCTGGAAAACGCAAGACCGGAAGAAAAGCCAGCAGTGATTCCGGAGAAACCGGGGCTGTACTGCTACACTCCAGAAATGGGAGAACAGAAGCCAAAGTGTCAGATCGAAGCGGAGCGGAGCTATTACGGCAGACATTATCACATCAACACTCCGCTGGAGCTGAAAGGCAGAGGGATCAAAAAAGATGGTGTGAAAGAGGCAAAGAACCTCAGACCGAACTATCAGTACATGGCTGGATGGTTTGAATACACAGTAACCGAAAGAGCTTTTGAAAAGCTCCAGGAACAGTACACAATCAGCCAGGAGTTGCTTCTGGATTGATTACATAGTGCCGACCGGAGGCGGCAGACCTCCGGAGATGGAGAGAGCATGGGAAACATGAAACCGATGTTGCTGACAAATAACCAGCGGAAAATGCACGGGTTACCGCTATGGAGAAAGAAAAACCGCAAAAAGAGACTTTATACACGTTGCGAGGCAGACGAGACAATCACGGCATTTATTGATTATTGCAATCAAGAGTAGGAGGTACGGAGATGGGAGGAGAAAAAAGAATACTTTCGTTTGGAATCACGGGAGAGTTTATTACTCAGATCGCTAGGGAGTGGTTTTACTCTGGGGAAAAGAGTATTGAGAAAATCATGGAAATCCTGGTGGACAGTATGACCGGAACAGACACACCGAAAGCTCAGATCCGGAGGTATGCAGAAGATATCCTGATGGGAAGAGCAGCACTGAAAGGCAATACTGCTGACGGAACGTACCACCTGGAAACATATGAGCCAGGAGAAGAGGAAGAACTACCAAGTGGTATGAATGTCTGGAAGATACCTCAGTCGAAAAAAGCCTTGAAAAGTGATCTGGATAGAATGACAGAAAGGTTCAATGTGGCGATGGAACATCTTTCGGAAGGCGAACAAAGAGCAGTAAGAAAAGAGCTAGGAGAGGAAACGAACGAAGATAGAGAGCAGGCGAGACTTGACAGCTTCATAACCCGTATGATGGATGAAAAAGAGCATACAACCGGAGATTTCGGGTGGTTGGAGCCGAATGGAACTTTCCATGAAGTTGAGTGGGGAGAACACCAAGACTGGGCGAATAAATACGTGGAAGAGAATTACCCGGATCAGAGCGAAGATATATTTGACGCTGGAGGCTGGCTTACAGATCGGGGCTGGGTACTGCTTCACAATCCATCGCAGGGGATCGCATTTGCGACCGGAAGCCTGGTTAGAGACATGACAAAAGCACAGAAAGAGTTCTTGTATGATTATTACACGGAGCGAGATTGCAAGAAAGAAGCTAATGAAGTTTGGAAGGAGTAAAAATGTGGAGCATACCGAATGAGGATGAATACTGGGATCGGAGACGTGAAGAGTATGAGAGAGTTCCAAAGGACTGGAAACCGGAACCAGAGCGGCAGATCCTGAGCCTGGATGACGAGCTAGATGATCTGGAAAAAGAATATGGTTGCAAGCTGGAAGATCTGAACGAGCCGGACATCGAGGAAATAGTATTCCGGATCCGTGGCGAATATCCGATGTCGGCAGAATACGATCCAGCATTTATAGCAATATTTTACAAAGTGGATCCGGATTGGAGGTACAACATATGGTAGAGAAAAAGGTAATAAAAAGACGTCACAAAGATATTTTGAATTTTTGTAAGCGATACATGAGCGAGAAGGGATTTCCACCGAGTGTCCGTGAGATCGGGGACGGGATCGGATTAAAGTCCACCAGCTCAACGTGTCATTACATGCAGGAAATGCGTGAAATGGGGCTGATTATTTCTGGCCCGGAGTTTTCTCCGAGAGCGTTTACACTTCCGGGAGCGAAGTATGTATTTGATGATGACCTGGAAGGAGGCACTGAGGCATGATTCAGAAAGCAGAAAATATAATCTTGAAGAAAAGATTGCGAAAGCGATCGGAAAAGCTAAAAAGGCAGAATGAACGCATCAGGAGGCGAGAGACAGAGAACCGGAACATAAAGAATAACATGAGAAGGACAGCCCAGGAGTTGGAGGACATCAAAGGTTCTCTGACAACTGGGTTTTGCCCGTACTGTGAGACACACAATATGTTTTCCTGGGATCCGGAGTGGGGTTTGGTTTCCTATTGCCCCCGTTGCGGGGCTAGGGTAATGTTGTGCCAGATGTGCGAAAAGTCTGGATCTGGTTGTGATTATGACGAGCGGTTAGACATCTGTTCGGAAATGTAACACACTTTTGTGCGCTTACGATAAACGGTCAGCAATAAAATGGCTAGATGTGAAAAGTGAAAAGCACCAGGATTAGAGGCAAAAGCAGAGCCTCTAATTTTTTTGAAGAAAATGTAAAACAACGCTTGACGAAAAGCAATATAGTGCGGTAAGATACAGACAACAAGAAAACAAACACACGAACGACAGGAACGGAAAAGGAGATATAGAAACATGAAAGAGAATTTTATCATCGTAGATCAGGATGACAACGTAATGTTCGGAGGACAGAGATATAACGAGAGAGGAGCCAACAACATCTGGGAGAGCTGCAACGGCATCTGGGAGGATGAAAAAGGCTGGAGATACATTTACATCAAAGAGGTTGAAGAATAGGAGGAAAGACCATGATTAAGAGATCAAGAGCAAACAGAACCGAGAAAGCTACATTCCGGAACATCAGGAATGAGCACAAGTACATAGATGTTGTTCATCACGGGGATGGTCATTATTACATGATCCAGTACATAAAGCATGAGCTTCCGGAAAGAACAGTTGTCAATTATATGGGAACCAGATGCGGGCATAAACAGAAGTTCCGTGTTAGAAAGGCAACACTTATTGGAATCCTGGAAGATTACACGAAAGTTGAGGAGGTATAGAGACGGCAAGACTCAGAGAGTGTAAGCAATGAGCTGAAAAAAAGAAAACAAGAAATTAGAGCATTACTGGTAAGCCAGTTGCTAATAGATTAAGAAAAATGGAGGATTTTGAAATGAGAGAAGCAATCGTAAAAGAATTAGTTGGAGCAGTAAAGGAAATCGCAGGAAGCGGATATTCAGTAACAGCACAGGAGACAACAAAAAACAACGGAGTTAAGATGATAGGCATCGAAATCGCAAAGCCAGGGGAAACGGTTGTTCCAAGACTCTATGTGGATGGAATCGTAGACAGAGTGGAGGATGGTTTCATGACAGTTGAAGATGCTGCAAAGAAAGTGTTTGAGACGTATCAAAACAGTGAAACACTGGAAATTGAGATGAATGTAGAAAAGTGGATTGACAGAAAATTCATCCTGGACCACGTAGAATATCAGCTTGTGAATGCTGAGAGAAACGCAGAAAAGCTTAAAGATATTCCAGGAAAGAAAATTGCAGACTTAGTCGCAATTTACAGAGTGGTTGTGAGCGCGGACGAGGACGCTATGATGAGTTATGTCTTAACGAAAGCGAACCTGGATAGATCAGGGATCAGCTTCGAAGAACTGGATGAAGCTGCAAAGAAGAATACAGAAAAGTCCGGATTTTCTGTGAGAACGATGAGTGAAGTTATGTGTGAACTGATGGGAGTAAATGTCGGCCAAGAAATTGAAGAACCAGATGGTCCTCAAATGTATATACTTACGAACGCTAGAAAGCTTCACGGAGCAAATATCATGCTTTATAAAGAGTACCTTGAGATCGCAGCGGAGAAGATGAATGGAGATTTCTACATCATTCCTTCAAGCATTCATGAGTTGATCGCAGTTCCAGTTTCGGTATATGGACTTGAGGAGTTGAGAGAGATGGTCAAAGAAGCAAACGACAATCAATTGGCACCGGAAGAAACCCTGGGATACGAAGTCTATAGATACTACAGAGAAACTGGTGAAGTCGAGGTGACTGCGTAAGCAGTTGCCGGGCTAAAACCAAAGGAAAAAACTGATAGATCTGAGGTGAGAATGATGGTAGATAGAAGTAACCAGAGACTGAATGAGGCGATTGAAAATATGATCCGGGTGTGGGATGGCACAATCCACGGACAGACGATCCGGAACATGTACGACAACGGTTCCGACTATGAAAGCATCTGTGAGATCGCCGGGATCGAGTATGAAGATTATGAGGAGGAGTGAGAGTGGAAGATCTAAAGAAATGGATCGGCAGGAAGTTTTTGGAATTCTGTAAGTCCGATCCGGATGACGAGCGAGAGATCCATTACGAAATGATGACCGGAGACTTGAGTGAAAAACTGGAATTTACTTCCAGGGAGATCGTAAGCATGAAAGTGATGGAGCAGATTCGGAAGTCTATTATCAGAGATATTAGATTAACAGATAATTGGTGGCATGTGTCACTGGAATATAAGGAGGAAGCAGAAATGCAGGAGATTACAATGTCAAAAATGGAACGCCTGGAGGCAGAAAAAGAGGAGTTTAAGCAAATGTACACTGAATGCTTTCCGCATCTTGCGATTGTAGCGGACATTCTGGAGAAATTCAGCAGAAAAGGCTCCATTGACACAAACGGAGCCAGTATCTGGATCACACCGGATGGCTATATTACTATGGGTAACACAACTGAGGGCTGGAGCCTTACCAGACTTGACCGTGATTCGAAGCCGGAAATCAAATGCGAAGTACGAGAAGTGATTGAGGAGGTATAGACCATGAATGAGAGAGAATTTGTAGTAATCAATGAAGAGGCTGCCAAAACAGCCCAGAATATGATGTCTTTTAATGAGTATCAGCTTGGATCCAGAACCAAAGAATACCAGGAGGACGCCAATGAAGTATATGATCTAGCAGAAGAGGTAGTTGCCAGAAGAGGGGAAGAATACCGGGAAAGAGCCTGGAGACTAGCAACCAGATATGCCCGGAACATGGGAAAATATTTCAACGAGGAGGCAAGAATTGGCTGCATGTGTCCGTCTGTGATGATCTCCGGAGCTGGAAACTTTCCGGTAAAGAAGAAAGAGAAACAGGTCAAAGCCTGGGATAAAAACCATGAGTTCTACAATTACTGCCAGTCGATCCGAGGAAAGCTGAATAACCTTCTGTACTGCAAAGAGGTTATCAAGAGTGACGATGAAAACGCTATTGAGGCTTTGGAGGAGAAGATTGACAGTTTGAGGGAAGTTCAAGAAAACATGAAGGAGATCAACAAGTATTACCGAAAGCACCATACGCTGGAGGGATGTGATCTCCTGACAGAAAAACAGCTCCAGAAGCTCCAAGGATCCATGGATCAGTTCGGGTATGACAGATCTCCATATCCGAGCTGGGCTTTGCAAAACAATCTGGCAAATATCAAGAGATGCCAGCAGAGAGTTGATGAACTGAAAAAGACAAAAGAGAAAGGCACCTCTGAGGCGGATTATGGCGATTTCAAGGTAATTGAGAATACAGAACTGATGCGAATACAGATCGTGTTCAATGGAAAGCCAGATGAGGCAATCAGAAGCACTCTGAAAGCAAATGGTTTCCGATGGGCTCCATCTCAGGGAGCATGGCAGAGACAACTCACATCCAATGGGAAGTATGCCCTGAGAAGAGTTATCGAAGAACTGGGAGCTGAGGTGCAGGCGTCATGACGGTAAGAGAAGCGACAAGAGTGCAGAATGAGATAAAGGAGAAAGAAGAATATGCTGAGATTGGCAACTGTGTTTAGTGGTATTGGTGCAATTGAACATGCACTGGATAGAATGCAGATTGAACATGAAATGGTTTTTGCATGTGATAATGGTGATGTCGAATTGGAAATGCCTAAAATTGAAATCGAAATCGATTCAATGAAACAAGAACTTTCTAAATTGCAGAATAAGATAAAAAATACTGAACTGAAAATTACAGATGAGGATACTATCGATTACGCATCACAGCTTAATGTTATGCTTGCGGGAGTAGAGACTGAATTAGAAAAATTATCTGATCAATTAGCATTGACCCCTGAAGAGAGTATTTTACTCGAACAGGCACTGTTAGATTCTAAGAATCTGCTGAAAGAAACGATTGATAGCACAACAGCATCTAAGAAGAAAAAATACAAAGAGTTTTATGATGTTGAGACTTCAAGATTAAGTGACAAAGCAAAATTATTCTATTTATTAAGAATTGCAGTGGCATTAGATGGAGATGGTTTTGACATAACCTCTGATTCATTGAAATCATTATTTTCAATGAGAAAATCCGAAGCTAAGAAGATCGTAAAAGCTGGAAGAGACATTTCAGAACGACTTACGATGATTAATGACAAGTTGTTCTACTTGGATACGAATGCTGAATTAAAACAATTGAGTAGTTATTCAGAACGAAAAAAATATGTAGATAACTTATATGCAGGAAAAGAATCAAAAAACCAGGTTAAGAAAAGTTACATGGCAAATTACAGTGTAAACGAAGAAGATTTTCACTGGAATGTTGCATTCTTAGATGGTAAGCAATATGAGGGTCAAGTGGATTTATTTGTTGGAGGCAGTCCGTGTCAATCATTTAGCCTTGTAGGGAAACAGAGAGGCCTTGAGGATACTCGTGGAACCTTATTTTATGAATATGCTAGATTGATCAAAGAGATTCAACCCAAGGTGTTTATCTACGAAAACGTCAAAGCTATTTTAAGTAATGATGAAGGTAGAACCTGGGAAAAGATGAAAGAAGTATTTGCAGATTTGGGCTATCAGGTTTATTACACATATAATGGAAAACCTTCCGTATTAAATGCTAAGGACTACGGAATTCCACAAAATAGAGAAAGAATGTTCGTGGTTGGATTCAGAGGGGACATTGAATTAAAGAATGAGTTCGAGTTTCCTGCACCAATTCCGTTAGAAAAGAAAATGCAGGATTTACTTTTAGATAATGTTTCCGGAGCATATTATCTGCCGAAGAAGGGTGTTGATTTTGTTACTAGTGAGAAGAATTTGACAAAGAGATACACTCAAATAGATGGAGAAATTGCATTGTGTCAAAAAAAGAATCAACAATTTAATTGGCATGGTGATTTTATTTTCGTAGAAGAAAATAAAGATATGGAAAAAACCATGGGAAATTTGGAGAAATATTTTTTATCTGAAAAAGTAGAAAAATATGTGATGGCTACTGGCACAAAGAATTTCTATTCACGTCCGAAAACAGATTTGGAAGTTGCAAGACCGTTACTTACAACAATGCATAAGATGCATAGAGCAGGTGTTGATAATTACGTTCATACAAATGGCAGACTTCGAAAATTGACTCCTCGTGAATGCCTGAGATTAATGGGATTCTGTGATAGCTTTAAAATTGTTGTTTCAGATACATCAATGTATCAGCAGGCAGGAAATTCAATTGTTGTTGATGTGTTAATAGCTATAGTTAGACAGATTTTTGATGCAATGGGAATAGAAAATTTGGATTAAAGGGGGTGAATTACTGTGGCGAAAGAAATATAAAGTTTCAGGGGTTCCATCAAGTTTTGTTTTTAATAATATGAAACTTGATACTGATAAGTGATCCGGAATTTTACGTCAAATATTTGAGAGATAGTCGCAAAAAGCTGGAAGTAATTCTTGGATCTGAATATTTGGAGCCGAAGATCTGGGAGGGACAGCTGACAATATGTGATTTTATAGGAGGACAATAGTATGCACACAGAAAATGAGTATCACAGAGGAGAGATCTTTTTTATCAATGAGGGAGAAAACTCCGGAAGCGAACAGGGGGGGGCGAGACCTGGAATCATAGTAAGTAATGACGTTGGAAACAAACATGCTCCGATCGTGGAAGTAGTGTACCTGACATCCAGGGAGAAAAAACTGATGCCGACACACGTTAGGATCAAGAGCAGTCCGATCCCTTCCATAGCGTTATGTGAGCAGATTGAGACGGTATATAAAAAGCGGATCGGAAAATATCTTGCAAAAGCCACGATGGATGAAATGAAACAGATTGACAAGGCACTTGCTGTCAGTATCGGACTTGGTGGAAATATGAAGATGTCCGACTACGTGAGAGAGTGGGCGGAGGCGTTCAAAGAGCCGGATCCGGATCCAATCAAAGAAAAAGCGATGCAGATCCTGGAAACAGCGAAACCAGTTACGATCCAGATACCGGAACGCCTTTTTGACAAAGAGAGGATCAAAGAGCTAGAAAAAGATTTGATCCGAGTGGAAGCGGAGCGTGATGTATTCCAGAAACTGTATAAAGAGCAGTTAGCAATCAGTTAAATGTGAGGTAAAGGATATGAGAAGAATCAAGCGCATGATATTTAAGCATTTTAACTGTATTCCCTGGTTCATTGTGGGAATACAGATCCTGGTAGACGGGGAAATCAGCCGCTGGCAGTATGCGATGTGCTGGATCTGCACCCTGGTAATGATCTGGATGTACGCACCAAATAGAGCACAAACGAAGGGAGGTGGGAAAGTTGCTGCCACTTCCAATGAAACACGAAAGAGAGGTCAAATAGGATGAGTAAGAAGTTAGACGTTGATGACTTGATAAATTGGTTGAATCAGTCAGAGGATGAGGCAAAAACAACAGTGGCAGAGAGTGGAGTGACATCAGATCCGTTTTACGATGGAGTGTTGTCTGCAATCTTCCAAATCAGAGAGTACATTAAGAAGATGCGAAAGATAGATGATGCAGAAGGAAAGGGCGAAAAGGAGTGGATTTCTGTAGATGAAAGATTTCCGGAAGACATTGACAGAAGATACTTCATGTGTTTGGTGGAGAACCACTTGGAAGATCCACCGATGTTTTGCCAGTACGAAGAGGGATATGGATTTGGCTTCTGGAAAGATATATATGATCCGGTAACACTTGGCTTTGTGGACTCTGAGTTTGAAACGATGGAAGATCTGAAATATGAAAAAGTTCTCTATTGGATGCCTATGATAGAGCCGCCAAAGGAGGCGATGCAAGATGACTGAGCAAGAAAAGAGCGACCAGGAACAGTTAGAGTATTTGAAACAGTGGCAGGAAAAGCAGAGAGAAAAGAAAAAGGCACAGGAGAAAGGTAAAAGAAGATGGATGGAAAGATTTTTAAAATAAGTGGTTACCTGGTGGATCCGGACGGGGAGTATTGTGGTGATGATGTAGAAGAAGAACTGAAGAACATAGGTTTGATTGCTAGGCATCTGAACGTGGAGTTAGAGGACGTTCCAAACTGGGATGACGAAAATCCGTTAAATTATAACAACTGCGATCTTGCAGAGTGCGAGAAGTATTTCCAAGAAGATACACGGCCAGGAGAATGGATCTTGTGTAGTGAAAGATTGCCGTGCGGAAGTGCGATCTGTTGCGGAGAGGATGGGGTCATGATAATCGGTTTCATAGAAAAAGGGAATTCTGGATATTACGCATACGATGATGACGGAACACCTGTAAACAACGTCGTAGCTTGGATGCCGGTTCCAGCTCCATACGAAAGAGGTGGCTCAAGTGAGTAACTTTGCAGAAACACTGAAAGAGGTTATGAAAAACAGGGAAATGAGCCAAAAAGAGGTCTGCAAAAAAGCGGAGATCACAGAGGCTGCTATGTCGAGATACTGCAACGGAAAACGATTGCCGAACACAAGAGCTCTCATAAAATTAGCAGAAGTTCTAGACGTTCCAACAGATCTTTTGGTTGGTCGGAAGAGGAACACGTACAATGAAGTAGTTATGCTACGAAAAGAACTAAGAGAAGCAAAAGAGAATCTTGGAGAAGTGATACTGGAGAACAAAGTGCTCAGGCGGTATAACTATAACGGGACTTCCGGAATCTGCCGTGCTAAATTAAAAGGGAGCTTGACCGGAATGTGGCACATAGGGAATGCGGTCTGCATGGACGATGGCAGAACATATATTCTGTCTGATGAAGATTTCGCAGAAAAAAACGGCATTCTGAGCTTCCGGGCGTTTGAAGTGATCCCGGAAACGATCCAGAGATTCGCTTGCATGGAAGATATGGCAGGAAACAGGCTCTTTGAAGGGGATGTGATCTACAATCCAGAACATAAGTCGGTACGCATGGAGATCTGCTACGGAAAATACGCAGCATATTGCCCGAACGATCAAGAATACATGGAAAATGTTGGCTTTTTCGTAGTGACAAACACGACAGAAGATGCGTTGCCGTTGGGAAAGACAGAAGAATACGCACTTTTGTTGGGAAACGTAATAGACAATCCGGATATCAAAGTGGTATAATCTCGTTGAGATATACTAGAGAGGAGAAGAAATGAGTAAAAGAATTTTAGTAGCAATGTTATCATGCGTGCTGGTTGCCGGAATGACCGGATGCGGATTCGCAGATGGCGTAAAAGACGGAATGAAAGCCTCCCAGGAGGAAAGTGCAAACGATTCCAAGGAAAATGATAACAAAAAAGCCGAAAACGAAACAGAAAACCAGGAAAATGCATCAGAATCTGAGAAAAGCGAAACAGGAAATCCGCTTTTGGATGCAGAAGTAACGGTTGGGGATGTAATGAACGGAACCAAGACTGAGAAGCTGGGTGAGTACGCTTATGTGACAGTTCCTCTGGAGACAATGAAGAAAGTCACGATGGAGCAGTACGATGAATTTTGCGACCAGAAGGTTGAGGATAGCGGTTACAACTGGGTAACGATCGACTTTGGAAATGGATCCGGATTACAGTTCCAGGGAAGCACACCTTCGGTAGCAACCTACGGCACACTGGATAATGAGGAGTGCATCGAGGAATCAAAAGGCACAGTTATGATGACTGGAGAAAACACGTATGAGTATTCAGAAAACAATTAAAATACCAACAAGTGTTAGAAATGGTGGTACAGCCGTAATCATACGGGATGCGATGTTCATACGATAGAAAGGGACAACCTATGTCAGAAAATGATTTTATCATTGTAGATGAAGAAGAGACAAACAAGGAAGACAACAGACAGGACACTGGCAGGGAAGAAGAAAAAAAAGAAGTGACAACTTCTGACCATTCTGAAAAAGATGATGACGGATATGAGAGAATATGTTTTATTTGTCATCGCCCGGAGAGTGTGACTGGGAAGATGGTTGAGCTTCCGAATAATATCGCAGTATGTCCGGATTGTATGCAGAGAAGCTTTGATATGATGAACAATAGTTCTATGGATCTAAGCAGCATGATGAACATTCCGGGAGTACATTTTATGAATCTTTCTGATCTTGAAAATATGCAGCCGAAGGCACAGAAGATCAAAAAGAAGAAGAAAGAGCCGAAAGAATTCAAACAGCTGGATATTAAAAAGATTCCGGCACCACATAAGATCAAAGCACGTCTGGATGAATATATCGTTGGACAGGAGTATGCAAAGAAAGCAATCTCTGTTGCAGTTTATAATCATTACAAACGTGTAGCAACAGGAACAATGGATGAGATTGAGATAGAGAAATCAAATATGCTCATGATTGGGCCTACAGGATGTGGTAAAACATATCTGGTTAAGACACTGGCGAAGCTTTTAGATGTTCCGCTGGCGATCACAGATGCAACATCTCTTACAGAGGCAGGATATATCGGTGATGACATCGAAAGTGTTGTTTCCAAGCTTCTTGCAGCAGCAGACAATGATGTTGAGCGTGCGGAACAGGGAATTATTTTTATCGATGAGATCGATAAGATTGCCAAGAAAAAAACTTCCAGTCAGAGAGATGTGAGTGGTGAATCTGTGCAGCAGGGAATGCTCAAACTCTTAGAGGGAAGTGAAGTTGAAGTTCCGGTAGGCGCGAACAGCAAGAATGCGATGGTTCCACTGACAACAGTGAATACAAAAAATATTCTGTTTATCTGTGGAGGTGCATTCCCGGATCTTGAAGACATTATCAAAGAGCGTCTGCAGAAGAAAACGTCGATGGGATTCAATGCAGAACTGAAAGATACAGTTGAGCATGATGAAGAGCTGCTTTCTAAGGTGACAATTGAGGACTTAAGAAAATTCGGTATGATCCCGGAGTTCTTAGGACGTCTTCCGATTGTATTTACATTAAAGGGACTCGACAAAGAGATGCTTGTCAAGATCTTAAAAGAGCCGAAAAATGCAATTTTAAAACAGTATCAGAAGCTGCTGGCATTAGACGAAGTGAAGCTTGAGTTTGATGACAGCGCATTAGAAGCAATTGCAGAAAAGGCAATGGAAAAAGATACCGGAGCCAGAGCACTGCGTGCAATCATTGAGGAATTTATGCTGGATATTATGTATGAGATTCCGAAAGATGATAATATTGGAGAAGTAACAATTACAAGAGCTTATATAGAAGGTACCGGCGGACCGGTTATTCAGTTGAGAGGCCAGGCAGTACCGAGATTAGATGGATAAAGTGAGATTTTAGAAAGAGAAGTTTTGTTCAAAAATCTGAAAACTGATTGGGGAATTAGTTTAAAAAAATCACAAAAAGGAAGAGAGAAAAATGGACACATACAGATACTTACTGGATTTAGCAATTATTCTTATATCTACAAAATTACTTGGACTATTAACAAGACGAGTACAGATGCCGCAGGTTGTTGGCGCACTTCTGGCGGGATTGATTCTTGGACCGGCAGGATTTGGAATTCTGGCAGAGACTTCATTTATCCATGAAGTCGCAGAGATCGGAGTTATCGTTCTGATGTTTACCGCAGGTATGGAGACGGACATCAAGGAACTGAAAGCAAGCGGAAAAGCTTCTTTTGTTATTGCGCTTTGCGGTGTTATTGTTCCGCTGATCGGCGGTTATGCAGTGGCGTGGTTCTTTAACCGGCCGAGTATGGCAGGAAGTAACCTGTCATCCCCTATCGTTCTTCAGAATGTCTTTATTGGAGTTGTACTCACAGCAACGTCTGTAAGTATTACAGTAGAGACATTGAAAGAATTAGGAGCATTGAAGAGCCGTTCAGGAAATGCAATCCTTGGTGCTGCGATCATCGATGATGTTCTCGGTATTATCGCATTGACAATCGTTACAAGTCTTGCAGATGATTCTGTAAAGCTTGGAATGGTTCTGATCAAGATCATTGGATTCTTCGCATTTTCAGGTGTTGTCGGATTCATTTTCTATAAGATGTATAAGAAATGGGTTGACGGAGCTGAGAAGGAACTGCATCGTCATACGATTATTGCATTTGTATTCTGCCTGCTTATGGCATTTATCGCAGAAGAAGTTTTCGGTGTTGCAGATATTACAGGTGCATATATCGCAGGATTAATTATTTCCAACGTACAGAGATCTACTTATCTGGAGTCTAAGTTTGATACGTTGTCTTACCTGCTTCTGTCACCGGTATTTTTCGCAAGTATCGGTCTGAAGGTAAACCTTCCACAGATGTCAGTATCCATCATTATGTTCGCAGTTGTTCTTACAGTTGTGGCAGTTCTTACTAAGATAGTCGGCTGTGGACTTGGTGCAAAGATTTGTGGTTACAAGAATTATCAGGCGAAACGAATCGGAGTGGGAATGATCTCCCGTGGTGAGGTTGCCTTGATCGTAGCAAGTAAAGGTTCCGCACTCGGACTTATGAGTTCTTCCATCTTAGGACCAGTTATCGTAGTGGTTGTTATTACAACAGTCATCACACCGATTCTTCTGAAAGTAGTGTTCGCTCCTGGAACAGGACCGTCAACACAGGTAGAAGATGCTAAGAAGGTTACAAGCTACTATGAGAATCGAGAAGATAACAGATAGAACAAAAGAGAAGAGAATCGATAAAAGATATTGTAGAAACTTTGAGGTCATGGGACAGTTAAAGCTGTCTCATGACCTCAAATGTGTTATAGAGGTTTAATTGTCCGTATCCCCACTCACGGTTAGGGTATTCCATACTGTCTGGTCGGATGGCTCCAAGAACAAGAAGGCTTTTGATCTGGAATACGTCGATGCCGGGCATTTTGCGTTCATAGAGCTGCCATTCTAACATAAGTGCGACTGCCCCGGCGGTGATAGCAGCTGCGGCGCAGGAGCCGCTGCGCACGGCAAAACGGTCTCCTGGAAGAGCTCCTTTGATATTAATCCCGGGAGCAGTGATGGAAGGATTTTCAAATCTTGTTCTTGTATAGCCGCGTCCGGATGCCTGGGCGACTGCACCATTGCTGCCGTCGTAATAGGAGACCGTCAGAGGACTAGGGGCATTGGCCGGGTTTGTAAGAGTCGTGTAAGGATCTGATTCAAGGAAATAGACTTCTCCGTCTAAAAATTCTGTGACAGGAAGCCAGATGTGGAAATCACCATTAATCAGGCGGGTCGGTTCTACGATGATTTTCCAGATGCCTTCTGCCGGGGTACGGAAACGGAAGAAGATGAGTTCAGAGTTTGCTTTTTCGACCAGAAGCCGGTAGTCAACAGAGACGCGGGTCTTTTCAAAGAGAAAATCAATGTCTGCGCTTGTGCCTACATGAAATGGAATTTTGGATGTATTTTCCCCGGACGGTGAAATAATTGAAATTGAGAAGAGATTGGGGATCAGTACCCAAAGTTCCAAAGTGAAACCGGATACATTTTCACCAACCCGGATCTCTACAGTTTTACGGTCATTTTCTGACTGGATCGTATTGAAATAATGATGACGTTTGTCTGCTTCATTTCCCGTGCCGACCACAGCAATCCGGTCGGGCATCAGACTGTAGCTGCCAAGTAATGCGGGAAGCGGAAGCGTGCCGACATGACCGCCAAGATTAGAGCCTACAGTGATACACATGACAAGTGGAAGCTCCAGTTCATCTGCCAGATCATTCAGATATTTTAATCCAAGGATCAGATCTGTTTCCTGGTAGCAGACGGCTGTTTCCGTGATGCAGTAATAATCCCGCAGATATTGCTTCGCTTGTTTTAATTTGACAACAGCGAGAGTAGATTCCGGAGCGGCTCCCAGAAACTGTTCGTCAGCGTCAGCATTTCCGGCAGCGAGACTGGCAATATAAGTTCCATGTCCGTCGATATCGACAGAAGGGACCTGTGACAGTGGGGAATCAGAAGAAAGTGCCAGATCAATCTGTTCCTTACGGTATTCACTTCCGTAGAAGAAGTTTCTGGGTGGGGTTCCGCTTTGGATAGTCTGATCCCAAAGTGCCGCAATTCGCGTGGTACCGTCCAGATTGCGGAAAACTTTGTTTTGATAGTCAATCCCGCTGTCAAGAAATCCAATCAGAACGCCTTTTCCTTTTAATTGAAGTGCCGGATAGTTCTGTACGGGAAGAATGCCGGTCTGGTTCAATGTTTCCATAGCGACAGGAGCAAAACAATTCGGAATGGAATTATAAGAAAAACGTGTCAGAGAGATTGGTTCTACAAGTTCTTTGGAAAAATAAATACACTGATATCCAAGCCCGGCATCCTGGATACATGGATCTTTTTTCAGAAGTTCATTGAACAGTGGAGTGCGCAGCGGATTACTGATGAAGTCGCGTGTATCTTCGGAGAGTATCTGTTCCCTGCAAGTTTCAAGATCATTCATAAGATGACTCCTGAGTTGAGTTGTAGAAAGGATATGCAAGAAGGATTCTATTTATGAAATTAGTCTAAAAATAATAGAAAATGACTTCAAAAACTGGAAGAATACGATATAATAAGACCAAGAGAAATTGTAGATCACCTTTCTGGTGGTTGAGATGATACAGCAATGATAAGAAGGGAGATTTCAGTATGAAAGATTTTTTTGAAGATTTAGGAAAACGTCTGAGCGAGACAGCAGAGGCAGTGACAGCAAAGGCAGGAGATGCGATTGAGATACAGAAATTAAAGGCGCAGATCAGAGAGCTTGCAAGAGGAAATGCAGAAGATCTGATGGAACTTGGTCAGAGTATTTATGACAGATTTGAGAATGGAGAAGAACTGGATGAGGCTTCCAAGGGACTGTGCGAGGCAATTGCAAGCCGCAAGGAAAGCATAGAAGAGTATGAGAATAAGATTGAAGGGCTCAAAGGTGCGTGTGAGTGTACACGGTGTGGTAAGATGGTTGCGAAAGATATGGCTTTCTGCCCATACTGCGGATCACCTGTAACAGAGGAAGAAGATATTTTTGAAGCGGATGATCTGGCTCAGAAAGTAAGAGAAGAGGCAGAGGAAGCAGAAGAGAGCGTTACAGAGGCTGCGGAAGCAGCAGTTGAGGCGGTTACTGAGGCCGCAGAAGAAGCAGTGGATGCAGTAGAAGAGTCTGTGAAAGAAGAGACAGAAGAATAGTTTCAAGGATTTAAGGGAGAATGGAACGTGAAGGTTGTTATATTAAGTTTTACACAGGCAGGAACAAGACTTGGTGAGAGAATTGGAAGTCAGTTCCGGAACGAAGGGATTACGTGTCAGAACTATGCACCTGCCGGATATGCATTCGCTGACATTCTTCCGTTTCCGGACAATCCAAAAGAGCTGATCAGGGAAGGATGGGGAGAGACATCCTTCCTTTTTATTGGTGCAGTTGGAATCGCAGTGAGATATATTGCGCCTTATGTAAAGGATAAATTCACTGATTCAGCGGTCGTAGTCATGGATGAAAAAGCAGGGTATGTGATCCCACTGCTGTCAGGACATCTTGGAGGTGCGGTAGAACTTTCCAATCAGCTTGCAGTATGGACCGGTGCAGTTCCGGTACAGACAACAGCGACAGATGTTCAGGGAAAATTTGCAGTAGATGTTTTTGCAAAGAAGAATCACCTGTATTTTACAGAGCGTGAAGCAGCGAAGCAGATATCAGCAGCAGTGCTGGATGGAAAGCAGGTCGGTCTTTGGATCGGTGAAGGACTGGTATTTGAACAGGAAGATTTTCAGAAAAGCTGTTTAAAAGAACTTATACTATGTGGTTCACAGGAAGAATTGTACTCCTTTGCAGAGGAACATCCTGTGATCGTGATCACAAAGACCGCGGAAGAAGGGAGACAGTTCGTGGAATCCTTAGCGGGTTCTCTGTGGGGAGATGTCAGGAATAACGTATGTGGATGTGAGCGTAAGCCATGCATTCTCCTTTTGTATCCAATCAATATCACGGCAGGAGTAGGCTGTAGAAAACAGATTTCAAAAGAACTTTTTGAAAAGGGTCTAAACGATGTTCTGGAAGGGTATGGACTTGAACCTACGCAGTTAAAACAGCTTGCATCGATTGATCTGAAGAAAGAAGAACCTGCGATTTTGGCCTATGCGCAGAAATATAAAGTACCGTTTGCAACTTATCCGGCAGAACAGTTAGAGAAGATTACAGAGGTATCAGCCACATCACGGTTTGTGAAACAGGTGACAGGTGTTGACAATGTGTGTGAGAGAGCTGCACGGACAGCAGATGCTGACGGAGAACTGCTGTGTCCCAAGTGCATAAGAGAGCAGATGACGGTGGCATTGACAGAGACAGAAGTAACACTTCAATTTTAAAACGAAAGAAAGTTCCAACAAGTTGAAGAAAACGTGTTTTTGCTTTATAATCAGTGACAGAGTAAAAAGAAAGGGTTCGATGGATGATTATGAAAGAGCATACGCATTTCCGGGAGGACGGAACAGAATATACCCACGTGCATCATAACGGAGATGGGGTGGCAGAGTCACATGTACATCATCACGATCATGGCGGCACAGGACATGTTCACCGTCATGTACACAGTGCAGAAGAAAAGAAGAAGGTAATGAATCGTTTATCCAGAGCAATCGGACATCTTGAGGCAGTGAAGCGAATGGTGGAGCGTGATGAGGATTGCAGTGAAGTACTGATCCAGCTTGCGGCAGTTCGTTCTGCAATCAATAATACAGGAAAAGTGATTTTGAAGAATCATCTAGATCATTGTATTGTGGAAGCTATTGAGCAGAATGATATGGAGACAATCCGTGCTCTTGACGAGGCAATCGACAAGTTTATTAAATAAATGTAAATGTGGGTGATTTGATGAAGAAAAATATTCTTATTTTTGCCGGTACGACAGAGGGACGACAGCTGGCAGAATACGCCGTTAAAGAAGGAATTCCCTGTATCGTAAGTGCTGCGACAGAATATGGGGAAGAACTATTGGAAAATGATCTGCAGTTGCGAAAAGAGAAGCATAAGAAATCAGAACTTCGAGTGATCCACGGACGTATGGATCAGCAGGAGATGGAAGCATTCTTTGAAAAAGAGCAGGTAGGGCTTGTCATAGATGCGACGCATCCATTTGCAGTTATAGTGACGGAAAATATACAGCGGGCATGTAAAAACAGCGGAATAGAGTATTTACGATGTTTAAGAGATTTTTTGACAGAAGCAAAGGCAGTCAGGTCAGAAAAGTTCGCTTGTGAAAGAACAAATGCGATTACTAAGAGTGACAGTTCTGTAGTCTGTGTGAATAGCGTGGAAGAGGCTGTGGACTATCTCGAGCAGACGCAGGGAAATATACTGATAACAACAGGCAGTAAAGAACTGGATAAATATACGCGTTTGACAAATTATAAAGAGCGGTGCTATGCAAGAGTACTTTCCGTACTTCCTTCAGTGATGCAGAGCATAGATCTCGGATTTTCAGGGAAGCATCTGATTGCAATGCAGGGCCCGTTTTCCAGGGAAATGAATCTTGCACTTCTTCATCAGACAGAGGCAAAATATTTCGTAACAAAAGAATCCGGAAAGAATGGAGGATTTGCAGAAAAGCTTGAAGCAGCAGAGCAGGCAGGTGCAGTCCTTCTCGTAATTGGAAGGCCGATAGAAGAAGGCTTGTCGGTAGAGGAAGCAGAACAGGAGATGAGAAAATGGAACAGGGATTGATACACATTTATTGTGGAGATGGAAAAGGGAAAACATCAGCGGCAATCGGACTTGCGGTCCGTGCTGCAGGAAGTGGACTTAAAGTTTTATTTACCCGTTTTTTAAAAAATGAATCTTCCGGAGAACTGGCGATTCTCGATGATATTTCTCAGATTAAGGTACTTCATCTTGAAAAGTCTTATGGCTTTTTTAAAAATCTTTCCGAAGAGGAAAAGCAGGAAGTAAGGGAAACTTATCTGCGGTTATGGAGAGCGATTGAACTGGAGATTCTTACCGGAAGATATGATGTGCTTGTAATCGATGAGTTTATGGCAGCGTATAAGTATGATTTGATTCCGAAGGAGGAAGCAATCGAGTTCCTGGAGAAGAAACCAAAAGAACTGGAGATTGTACTGACAGGGCGGAATCCGGATGAAAAGCTTGTAGAACTGGCAGATTATGTGTCAGAAATCAAGAAAGTGAAGCATCCGTTTGATCAGGGAATCTACGCGAGAAAAGGGATTGAATATTGATGAAGGAAATCGGAAGAACAAGATCGGGACTTCAGATGGGATATACGACAGGAAGCTGTGCGGCAGCGGCGGCAAAAGCGGCAACAGAGATATTGTTGTCGGGAGAAGAGATTCGCCAGGTGAGACTGCTGACGCCGAAGGGCATTGAACTGTATCTTGAGTTGGAAGAGATCATGCGTAAGAAGTCAGAAGTTTCATGTGCAGTGCGAAAATACAGTGGAGACGATCCGGATGTGACGAATGGAATACTTGTTTATGCAACAGTTCAAAAGGTAGAGAAGAAGAGTAAAATAAATTCGGAGAATAGTGTGGATCTTTCCGAGAAAATCAATCTGGATGGTGGTATAGGAATCGGCCGTGTAACGAAGCCTGGACTGGAACAAAAAATCGGTCAGGCAGCAATCAACAAAGTACCGCGGAGAATGATCTGTGAAGCAGTGGAAGAAGTTTGCAGGAAGTATCAATATACAGAAAACCTGAAAGTGATTATATCCGTGCCGGAAGGGGCAGAGGTTGCGAAGAAGACATTTAATCCAAGACTGGGGATTGAGGGAGGAATCTCAATCTTAGGAACAACAGGTATCGTAGAACCAATGAGTGAGAAGGCACTGACGGATACGATTTATCTGGAAATGAAGATGCTGAAAGAAAATGGAACAGATTGGTGTTATGTTGTCCCGGGAAATTATGGGATGGACTTCTTACGGAAAAAGCTGCATGTGGACACTGCACTTTCAGTAAAATGCAGTAATTATGTCGGTGAGACAATTGAGGATGCAAAGCTTCTTGGAATGAAAGGAATCTTGTTGATCGGACATATAGGAAAGTTTATTAAGCTGGCCGCAGGAGTGATGAATACGCATTCCAGACAGGCAGATTGTCGAATGGAAGTACTTGGTGTGCATGCAGCAATGAATGGTGCAGATGCAGCAGTTGTGCGGGAAATCATGGATTGTATCAATACAACGGAAGCAATGGAAATACTGCGCAGGGAGAAGTTGATTGAGCCGGTGATGGAAAGTGTGATGAAACGTATTGAATTCTTCTTAAAGAACAGAGCAGGAGAAGAATTGGAAATCGGTGTGATTTTATTTTCAACAGAGGATGGCATTCTTGGAAAGTCAGAAAATGCGGATGAGTTGTTAAAGAAGATACAGGAGAATAGATGAAACAAGCAGGAAAATTTTATGGAATCGGAGTGGGACCGGGAGATCCGGAACTGATGACATTGAAAGCAGTTCGAAAGATCAGGGAATGCGAGATAATAGTACTTCCGATTTCTGATAGAGAATTGACAGAGCCGCTACTGCTAGAACAAAATGAGATGGAAAATAGAGCAGCAGGATATTTAGAAAGCTGTACAGCTTATCAGATTGCAGTGCAGACAGTTTCAGAGCTTAAGGAAAAGCAGATTCTTTTTCTCCCAATGCCAATGATCAAAGATAAGGAAAAGCTGAGAAAGATTCATGCACGGGGAGCAGAAGTGATAGAGCAGTTTCTTGAGAAAGGATGGAATCTGGCATTCCTGACGCTGGGAGATCCAACGGTTTATTCTACATGTATGTATATAGAGCAGATGATCGAACAGGATGGTTATCAGGTTGAGACAGTTTCAGGAATCCCATCTTTTTGTGCAGCAGCTGCAAGACTGAATCAGCCACTTGGAGAACAGGAAGAGCAGATTCATATTTTACCGGGCTCTTATGAGGCAGGAGAAGGTCTGCAGTTATCGGGAACAAAGATTTTGATGAAGACCGGGAAAAAGATGGGACAGATAAAAGAGTTTTTACAGGGGAGCAGTCAGGATATCTGTCTTGTAGAAAACTGTGGAATGGACGACGAACGTATTGTCCGATCAGTGGAAGAGATTTCAGAAGATGCGGGATACTATTCCCTTCTAATTGTAAAAGACAGGAAAAGATAGAAAAGGCAGGAAGAATTATGATTACATTTGTAGGAGCAGGTCCGGGAGCAGAAGATCTGATCACAGTACGCGGACAAAGACTTTTGAAAGAAGCAGACATCGTGATCTATGCGGGTTCTCTTGTGAACACGGGATTACTTAAATTGTGTAAAGAAAAGTGTGAGATATATAATAGTGCAAAGATGACATTGGAAGAAGTGTTAGAAGTGATGGTGAAGGGCCATGGGGACGGAAAAGAAATCGTACGTCTGCATACAGGAGATCCTTGCCTTTATGGTGCTATCCGAGAGCAGATGGATGAACTGAAGAAACTTGAGATACCATATGAAGATTGTCCGGGTGTCAGTTCATTTTGCGGAGCTGCGGCAGCACTGGAAGCAGAGTATACATTGCCGGGGATTTCTCAGTCTGTCGTGATCACGAGAATGGCGGGAAGGACACCAGTGCCGGAGAAAGAGTCAGTCAGAAGCTTTGCGGCACATCAGGCGACGATGGTTTTATTCTTGAGCACAGGACTGTTAAAGGAACTTTCAGCAGAATTGATTGAAGGCGGATACAGCGAAGATACACCGGCAGCGATTGTTTATAAAGCGACCTGGCCGGAACAGAAAGTACTTCGCTGCACAGTAGGAACGCTGGAACAGACTGCACGCGAGGCGGATGTTACCAAGACAGCGCTGATCGTAGTCGGAGAAGTGCTTGACGGGACTTATGAGAGATCAAAGCTTTATGATCCGACATTTACGACAGAATTCAGACAAGCATCCTGTTCTAAGAAGGAATTAGGACAAACCGGAGAGAATCAAAGCACAGAGATGAGACAGGAAGCAGAGGGACAGAGCAAATGAGTACAGTATATGTAGTAGGACTCGGACCGGGAGCAGAAGAGCAGATGACAGTGCGTGCACAGAAAGTATTGGAGCATTGCCCTGTTTTGATTGGTTACAATGTTTATATTGATCTTGTGAAAGATCAGTTTCCTGATAAGATATTTTTGAGCACTCCGATGCGGAAAGAACCGGAACGCTGCAGAATGGCTTTTGAAGAAGCGGAAAAAGGTCAGGACGTTGCAATGATCTGTAGCGGAGACGCCGGAGTGTATGGAATGGCAGGATTAATCTTTGAAATCGGAAAAGAATACCCTTCCATCCAGATTGAAGTTGTTCCGGGAATTACAGCAGCATCAGGAGGTGCAGCTGTTCTTGGAGCACCACTCATGCATGATTTTGCAGTAATCAGCTTAAGTGATCTTCTGACGCCGTGGGAAACGATTGAGAAGCGTCTACATGCGGCAGGAATGGCTGATTTTGTCATCTGCCTTTACAATCCGTCAAGTAAGAAGCGTGCAGATTATTTACAGAAAGCATGTGATATACTGCTTCAGTACAGAGATGCAGGAAATATCTGCGGTTATGTGAAGAATATCGGACGTGAAGGAGAAACTTATCAGCTTCTGTCATTGAAAGAACTTAGAGATACGAAGGTAGATATGTTTACAACCGTGTTTATTGGAAATTCAAGAACGATGGAACTGAATGGGCGGATGGTGACACCGAGGGGGTATAAACTTTAAATGAAATCACAGCAAATTATACTTGCGGGAATAGGAATGGGATCTGGTGATGTAATCACAGAAGAAGTCAGACAATTGATAGAAGAGGCGGATTGTCTGATCGGAGCAGAACGAATGATTACGAGTGCACAGAAGATTCGTGGCATGAATGGATTAAGTATGCGTCAGTGTGAGAGAAACAACAGGAATGAAGGAGTCTTTATTAAGGAATATCGTACAGAAGAGATTGTATCCTATATAAAAGAGCACAAAGAACATAGTAAAATAGGAATTCTTCTTTCGGGAGATACAGGATTTTATAGTGGTGCGAAAAAACTGAAAGAGCGATTGACGGAAGTATGTTCTGAACAGATAGAGATTTATTCAGGGATTTCCTCACTTTCTTATCTTGCATCAAAAGTCGGTGTTTCATGGGAAGATGCAAAAATCCTGAGTCTTCATGGAAAAGACATGAATTTTGTTCAGACAATCCACAGACATCCGAAGACATTTCTTCTTCTCGGAGGAAAAGACACGGGGCGTCATTTCTATGAGACACTACTAGAGTATGGACTGGAGGATGTGCACATCCATGTAGGACAGAGGATGTCTTATGAGGACGAAAAGATTCTTTCGGGCAAATTATGTGAGATGGAGGCAGAATATTTTGAAGGACTCTGCGCAGTTCTTATAGAAAACCCATCTTATTGTAAAGCGGCAGGTATGCACTTGAAAGACGAAGAGTTTATTCGAGGAAAGGTGCCGATGACGAAGTCGGAAGTGCGTTCTGTCAGTATAGCAGAGCTTGAACTAACAGAGGATGCCATTGTATATGATATCGGTGCCGGAACAGGTTCTGTTTCTATAGAAATCGCACGTGCAGGTGAGCAGATTCGTGTGTATGCGATTGAGAAGAATCCGGAAGGAGTGAAACTGATCGATCAGAATCGGAAGAAATTTAGGACAGACGGAGTGCGAATCATAGAAGGGTTTGCGCCACAGGCATTAGAGGAACTGGAAACACCGACACATGCATTTATCGGCGGGAGTTCGGGAAACTTACGAGAGATTGTCCAATTACTTCAGAGGAAAAATCCGGATGTGCGAATCGTGATTAATGCAATTTCACTTGAAACGGTCAGTGAAGTGATGGGGCTTGTGGAAGAGGGAATCCTTCCCGATGCGGAGATTCTACAGGTGAGTGCAGCAAGATCAAAGGTTCTTGGAAGATATCATATGATGATGGGACAGAATCCGGTTTATATTATTTCCGCAGGTGGAAGAAAGCCTGCACAGGTATAAGATGAGAGAAAAGGAAACAAACAGACAGGAGAATCGTGAGAAAATGAAAGAGCGTGTTTGCAATAACAAAAATCAGAAAAAAAATCCAGGAGTTTTATTGTCTGCTGTTTCCAGTAATAGTGGAAAGACAGCTGCAGCCTGTGGCCTGATGTCTGCATTTAAACAAACGGGAAAGCGTGTATCTGCATGTAAATGCGGCCCGGATTATATAGATCCGATGTTCCACAGGGAGGTTCTTGGCGTTGATTCTAAGAATCTGGATCTGTTCTTCTCGGAAGAAGAAGTTTTGAAAGAGGAATATCTAAGGCATACGAAAGATGCAGATATTACTATAACCGAAGGCGTTATGGGGTTCTATGACGGAATGTCACTTGATTCTGTAAAAGGAAGTTCTTATGATGTCGCACAGACGCTAGGATTGCCAGTGATCCTTGTGATTAATGCGAGAGGTGCAGCAATGACACTTGTAGCTACGGTGAAAGGAATCGCTGAATTTCGTCCGGATAGCAATATTCGTGGAATTCTCTTAAACAGAGTATCCGCAATGCTATATCCAAGATTAAAAGAAATGTTGGAGAATGAACTGGCGAGAATCGGGCATGACGAGATTAAAATTGTCGGTTACATGCCGGAAAATGAAGCTTTTCATTTGGAAAGCCGTCATCTGGGACTTGTAACACCGCAGGAAATGGAAAATCTGCAGGAGAAGGTAAGACAGGCGGGAGAAATTCTGGCAAAAACAGTGGATCTTGAATTGCTGGAAAAGATTGCCGGTGAAGCAGCAGTATGGAAAGCAGAAGTTTCAGAAGAATCGGAAAAGATTGGAAGTTTAAAAAGTCTGAACTACCCCGTTCGAATCGCAGTGGCGCGTGATGAAGCTTTCTGTTTTTATTACAAAGATAATCTTGAACTATTAGAAAGCCTTGGATGTGAAGTGATAGAATTCAGTCCGCTTCATGATAAAAAACTTCCTGAAAATGTGAAAGGAATTCTTCTCGGTGGCGGTTATCCTGAACTGTATGGAAAAGAATTGGCAGAAAATCAGAGCATGCTTGAATCAATAAGAAGAGCATTGGATGATAAGATCCCATGTCTGGCAGAGTGTGGCGGATTTATGTATCTTCATGAAGAGATGGAAGACACCGCTGGAAATGTCTGGAAACTAGTAGGGCGAATCCATGGAAAAACATTTCCGACAGGTAAACTGGTTCGATTTGGATATGTGAATTTACAGAGGAATCTTGATGAAGATCAGGTTTCTGAGCTTAAAGAACGGATGAGTATAGCGGACAGCTGGATTCTTCCGGGTGAGAACATCCGTGCACACGAGTTTCATTACTGGGATAGCACAGACGGTGGAAGTGACTGTCTTGCTGTCAAGCCGGATGGAAAGAGAAAATGGGAATGCATACATATGGAAGAGAATCTCGTGGCGGGATATCCGCATTTGTATTATCCATCTTGTAAAGAATTTGCGGAGCGTTTTGTAGAAAAATGCAGAAGCGGTTACAGAGAATAGAACAAAGAGAAACAGCAACAGATGTCGTTATAATAACATCTGCTGCTGTTTTTTTAGGCTCTATGAAATATCCAGATCAATCGGTTCATCCAAATGTTCGGAAACATATTTCCCATTTTTCTTCCGCTGTCTGACGCACTCAGTCAGAAGATATTCAATCTGACCATTTACGGAACGAAAATCATCTTCTGCCCAGGCTGCGATTGCGTTATACAGTTTAGCGGAGAGACGGAGAGGAACCTGCTTCTTTTTATTATCTTTTTCAGCCATTTCTAGTACAGGCTTCCGGAATTAATGATTGGCTGTGTGTCATGGTTTCCACACAGAACTACGAGCAAATTGGATACCATAGCAGCCTTACGTTCTTCATCCAGTTCTACGACTTCTTTCTCGCTTAATTGATCCAGAGCCATTTCAACCATGCCGACTGCTCCGTCTACAATCATCTTTCTTGCATCGATGATAGCGGAAGCTTGCTGACGCTGGAGCATGACAGCAGCGATTTCCGGTGCATAAGCAAGATATGTAATTCTCGCTTCAATGATCTCAAGACCAGCATCCGTTACTTTAGTCTGAATCTCTTCGCGGATTCGCGCTGCAACAATCTCACTGGAGCCACGGAGACTTCCCTCATCAGCCTTTCCGTCACCGGTTGTATCGACATCAGGAGCAGTGTCATATGGATAGATGCGGACAATATTACGAAGAGCACCATCACACTGAAGTGAGAGATATTCTTTGTAATTATCAACATTAAAGACAGCTTTCGCAGTATCTACAACACGCCATGTTACGGCAATACCAATTTCAATCGGATTTCCGAGACAGTCATTGATCTTCTGACGGGAGTTGTTCAGTGTCATAACTTTGAGCGAAATCTTTTTGCTTGAAGACTCTTCAGTGGTTCCTGTTGTAGAAACACCCAGGAGACTGGAAAGATTTGCTCCCTTCTTGGAATTGTTATCAACATCTCCACTCTGACTCAACTTTGTCTTGGAAGCAGGGTTTACACTGGTACAGAATGGATTGACAAAATAGAATCCGGCTTCTTTCAGTGTACCGATATAGTTTCCGAAAAGTGTAAGAACCAGAGCCTCTTGTGGTTTCAGCACTTTCAGTCCAAGGAATGGAACCCATCCAATGCATAGCCAAATAATGCTGACAACCAGTCCTGCAATAACTGGCGGAGCAGAGAATTCATGTTCCAGTGCTATTGCGGATAGAATACATCCTGCTATTGCAATCAGATAAAGCAGACAAAAGAGCAGAAGCATTCCCATTCCATTTTTCTTATTTGATAATATTTTTTCATTCATAGCGATTCCTCCTCTGGAAATAAAATGAAATTTATTTGATATCAATATGATATCACTTCAAGGAAAAAAGTCAATATATTAGGAAAGAATTTTCCTAATATAATATATAAAAAAGACACCATGCAAATCGCATGATGCCTTTTTAAAAGCATATTTATTCTATTTTTCCAAAAAACTGGGAATTTAAGAACAATCTTACAGCTGAGGACCTGCAGCAACAAGTGCTTTACCAGCTTCATTTCCTTCGTATTTAGCGAAGTTCTTGATGAATCTCTGAGCAAGGTCTTTTGCCTTAACATCCCACTCAGCAGCGTCAGCGTATGTGTCACGAGGATCAAGGATTCCTGTGTCAACACCTTCGAGCTCTGTAGGTACTTCGAAGTTGAAGTATGGGATTGTCTTTGTAGGAGCTTTGTTGATTGCTCCGCTGAGGATAGCGTCGATAATTCCACGAGTATCTTTAATGGAGATACGTTTTCCTGTTCCGTTCCATCCTGTGTTAACGAGGTAAGCCTTAGCTCCGCTTACGTTCATCTTCTTAACAAGTTCCTCTGCATATTTTGTAGGATGCAGCTCAAGGAATGCCTGTCCGAAGCAAGCTGAGAATGTAGGTGTAGGCTCTGTGATTCCACGCTCTGTACCAGCAAGTTTTGCTGTAAATCCAGACAGGAAGTAGTACTGTGTCTGATCAGCTGTCAGGATAGATACCGGAGGAAGTACTCCGAAAGCGTCTGCAGACAGGAAGATTACTTCTTTCGCTGCCGGTGCAGAAGATACTGGACGAACGATGTTCTTAATGTGGTTGATCGGGTAAGATACACGAGTGTTCTCTGTTACGCTCTTGTCGGCAAAGTCGATCTTTCCGTTCTCGTCAAGTGTAACGTTCTCAAGAAGAGCGTCACGAACGATTGCATTGTAGATGTCTGGCTCAGATTCTTTGTCAAGGTTGATAACCTTAGCGTAGCATCCACCCTCGAAGTTGAATACTCCGTTGTCATCCCAGCCGTGCTCGTCATCACCGATGAGGAGTCTCTTAGGATCTGTAGAAAGTGTTGTCTTACCTGTTCCTGAAAGACCGAAG
>ERZ791821.596-NODE-596-length-29096-cov-94.473951_pt1 | contig 29096 bp, 27 predicted proteins | sample MGYA00510300_ERZ791821 | MGnify/ENA primary metagenome ERZ791821 (study PRJEB30046, sample SAMN00792034) | human gut metagenome | study: EMG produced TPA metagenomics assembly of the A metagenome-wide association study of gut microbiota in type 2... | reverse complement strand
ACCAACAAAAAACAGAGGCTTTTTGCAATTTTCTACAAACTCGGCCAGGTCAGCCACGGCGCGAGCATCGTCGTCCATCAGACGCTCGTGGGTCTCAAGGTCGAAAGCCGCGCTGTACACCTGCGCACGGCGGGCATCCAGCGCACAGAGCACGGTGCCGCAGCCGGTGTGGGCCGCCGCCAGCGCTTCCAGCGTGGACACCGGGGCGCAGAGCGTCTCCCGGGGGAAGGCCAGACCCTTCACCGCCGCCAGCCCGATGCGCAGGCCGGTAAAGCTGCCGGGGCCGGCATTGACGCCGTAGAGGTCGATGTCCCTGCAGCCCATGCCGCAGAGCTTGAGACAGTTGTCGATGAGGGGCATCAGGGTCTCGCTGTGGGTCATGCCCGCGTCGAGATAGCACTCGTAGAGCAGGCGGTCGTCCTGCAGAAGGGCCACGCCCACGGTCTTGCCCGCTGTATCCACGGCTAAGATGTTCATACTTCCACCCCCTCGATGGTGATGCGGCGGGTGGTGTCGTCCGCCCGCTCGATGTTGATGTGGATGGGGTCTTCCAGCGCCAGCAGGTCGGCGAAGTTCTCGCTCCACTCTGCCGCCACCACAGCGCCCTCATCCAGATAGTCGTAGAACCCTGCCGCGCACAAATCGTTCTCCGTGGAGATGCGGTATAAATCAAAGTGCGCGAAGGGCCGCGGCCCGCGGTAATAGTTCACGATGGCGAAGGTCGGGCTGCTGACCGGGTCGGTACAGCCGAGACCTCTGGCAATGCCCTCGCAGAAGGCCGTCTTGCCCGCGCCAAGCCCGCCGGTAAAGGCGATGAGCGCCCCGGGCGCAAGATGCTGCGCCACCTGCGCCCCCAGCGCCACCGTCTCCTCGCGGGAGTGGGTGATAAATTCAGACATGGGTATCCCACCTCATATGCGTTTCTATAAAAAAGGGACGGCAGAGTCCTGCCGTCCTGTTCTGCCGTCCCTTAGTATAAACTATTTCTGTCAAAAGTGCAACGCTCAGGCCGCGCTTTCGAGCACATCGGCCAGCATATCTTCCGCGGCCTCCGCGCGTTCCTCGAGCGAGAAGTTTTCCGGCACATTCAGCCGGGCGCTCTCGTCACCGTAGAGCACCAGATACGCTGCGGCGGCGTGGGGGCGGCGTCCGCCCTGCTCCGTATACCAGATGATGTCGTTCTCGCCGTAGATATCCTTCGCATGGGCCAGCGCCCTGCCGATGGTCTGTCCCATCGCAAGATGGTTGACGGTATCCCAGAGCATACTGCGGGAGTAGACCGTGTAGACGTTGTTCACATAGCCCAGCACAGTCCGTGCGCCGCCCGCCAGCAGCGCTTCGGCCATCGACTCATCCACGCTGTTCGTGACGCCCAGGAACTCACAGGTCTCGGAGTAGATGATGGTATTGCTGAGCTGGCCCGAGCGGTACGCATTGCGGAAGAAATCCGCTGTGACGCAGTAAAGGCCGTTGAGCTTGATGATGCGGTGAGCCAGCAGGTCAAAGCCGTAGATGATGTCTTTATACAGCGTGGACGCTTCTGTCAGCAGGATGATGGGCTCGGTCCGGGTGTGCTTCCGGAACGTACCGTAGCTGTAAGTATAGTAGGCACCGTGGGCGCTCAGGATGCACAGATCGTATTTGTTCATCCGGCGCAGGTCCGACAGGGTCACCCGGGTGTTCATCGTCGTGCGCAGGCCCATGCCTTCCCAGAAGCCCTGCATATAGGAATAATACGGAAAGCGGGAGCTGTTCACCGTATTATCGAAGGCATAATAAATAGCGGCACGGCCGATCGTCTCAGGCAGAGCGTTCTCCCGGTACTGCCGGGCCTCCGCAGCCTGCCGGACATCGTCGGTCAGGGGCATCTCGGTGCGGGGAGTGCGTTGAGCAATGTCCCTCGGGGCGCGCAGGCCGTTGTCTCCGGCGTCAAAGGTCATCTCGTCCAGCTCGTCGGGCAGAGTGAGCAGGATGCCGCCCAGCACGCCGCAGCGGTAGGTAAAGCTGACCATCCCGTTCTCCTCGTCGGTGCGGATGGAGTCCCGTCGCACCAGCCCCTTCCGGGCCAGCTCATCCAGCTCCGCAAGGGCCGCGGTGAGCCGTTCTTCCCGGGACATCTGCTCGTATTCGTCGCTGCCGGTCAGGGCCGTCACAGCGGCGTCTGCCTGCTGCATCTCGGCGGCATCGTCCGTGGTGAGGGTAGACTTTGCCGTATCCTGCACCTCGCCCGCTCCGTCTGCCGCCCATGCGGCGGGAGCCAGCACAGCCGTCAGCACCAGTGCCAGTGCGCAGACCGCGCACAAAATTCGATGGCGTTGTTCCTTCATGTAAAAACTGTTCCTCCAAGAACGCCGGGGACCGGCCATTTACCGCCCCGGTACGTTTCATTTTAGAGGGCATGTCGGCCTTTGTCAAGCGTTCTGCGCCGATTTTGCAAAGCTGTCACAACCGTCCATCTTGCGCGCCTCTCTCCCCTGCTGTATAATAAGGTATATTGGGGATCATGCCCGGCCGTGAGGCGGGGTTTTCAAGATACAGAAAGGTGGTGCTTTTTTGGAAAGCATTCAGCGATATTGGAAACGGACAGACAAGATGTACCTGCTGCTCTGCCTGTTCAGCAGCGCGATGGCGGTGCTGGCGCTGTCGTCGTGGGCGGCGAAGCAGGGCAGCGGCTTTGCCGTGGATGAGCTCACCGGCCAGATCACCGGCATCGGCGACTACCGCCGGGCCGTGGTGCAGGCGGGCGCAGCGGCCATCGGCATCCTGGTGGCCATCCTTCTGTCCAACATCGACTACCGCAGCCTGGTCAATGTCTGGCCCGTCCATGTGGTGCTCACATGGGGCCTCGTGCTGCCCACGCTGGTCATCCGCAACGTGACCCTCGGCCCGCTGACCATCGGCTACAACGCGGGCGACACCGACAACTATTCCTGGTACAAGCTGGGCGGCTTCACCTTCCAGCCTACCGAGCTGGCAAAGATAAGCTTCATCCTTACCTTCGCCATGCATCTGAACAATGTCCGCAGCCGCCTCAACGAGCCGAAAGAGCTGGGCAAGCTGCTGCTCCATCTCTTCGTGCCGATCGGCATCATCCACATCCAGGGTGACGACGGCACGGCCATCATCTACGGCATCATCGGCTGCTGTATGCTCTTTGCCGCCGGGCTGAGCTGGAAGTATATCATCGGGGCCTTCGCTGCCCTCGCAGCGGCGGCAGCGGTGGCCTTCGCCTTCTTCAGCGACAAGATCGGCAAGGGCTACCAGTGGTACCGCATCCTTGCGGTCATCGACCCCAACAACGAGACGGGCTGGGCGCCCAGCGAGACGGTCTGGAAGAACATCATCTACCAGCAGCAGCGGGGCGAGATCGCCATCGGCTCGGGCGGCATCTTCGGCAACGGCTTCTTCGACGGCCGCTACTACAGCGTCCCCAACGCCCACAATGACTTCATCTTCAGCTGGATCGGCAACGCGGCAGGCTTCGTGGGCTGCTGCGTGGTGCTGGGCGTGCTGCTGGCCATCATCATCAAGACCTTCGCCACCGGAGCGTGCAGCGAGGATATGCTGGGCTCCTTCATCTGCGCCGGCATCGGCGGCGCGTTCATGGCCCAGATATTCGTCAATGTCGGCATGAACCTTCGCCTCCTGCCGGTCATCGGCGTCACCCTGCCCTTCTACTCGGCGGGCGGCAGCTCGGTGCTCATGCTGTATATCTGCGTGGGGCTGGTGCTGTCGGTGTATATGCACAATACGAAAAAACTGTTTGGTTAAGTCTCTCTCAGAACAGGCGCTGTCGTTCAGCGCCTGTTTTTATTTTCCGGCCAAATCTCCAAAAGTCTTGTAACACGACAGAAGTCGTGATAGAATATTCAAGTATTTTATCTATATTCTTTTTACTTTTTCAGGAGGTCCCATGAAGCATCATTCTCTCTCCAAAGTCCTCAAGCGCCTCGCCTGCGTGCTGGCGGCGCTGGTCATCGCGCTGGCTGTCGCCGTGTTCGCCCTCTGGCACAACGAGCTGGCCACTCTCTCGTCCCTCAAAAAGCTCTCTGACCGCAACGAAGCCCACCGCGACGGTGCTGTCTACCAGCTCAACGTCTCGGGCGGCTACTACTTCGACGATTTCCTGGCCCAGGGCGGCGCATCCACTGACTCTGAGCTCATCTCTTTCATCACCCAGAGCATCACCAAGGGCATCATCCCCATGAACATCAAGACCAGCACCATCGCCTGCTCGGCCTTTACCGCAGACACCCAGAGCGGCGACCGGGTCTTTGGCCGCAACTACGACTTCTCGGCCACCAACACCGCCATCGTCTACACGAACCCCGGTAAGGGTCGTCACGCCTCCTACTCCACCATCGACCTGAGCTTCCTCGGCCTCGACAAGGACAAGGACGTAGAGAGCCTCGGCCAGAAGATCCTGACCCTCGCGGCCCCCTATGTGCCGCTGGACGGCGTCAACGACGCCGGTGTGGCCTGCGGCATCTTCATGTCCTATCAGGGCGAGGGCAAAGGCACCCCCACCGACACCCAGACCGACAAGCCCGACCTCACCTCCACCACCCTGCTCCGGCTCATCCTCGACTACGCCGACTCGGTGGAGGACGCCGTGGCGCTGGCTGAGCAGTACGACCTCCACGACTCGGCAAGCAGCTGCTTCCACTACATGGTGGCCGACTCCACCGGCCGCAGCGCCATCCTCGAGTGGGTGGGGGCTGATGCCGACCACGACACCGACGGCTCTCAGCGTCAGCTGAACGTCCTCTGGAACGACACCGACGCCCTCTCCGATTCCTCCGACTGGCAGGTGGTGACCAACTTCATCAAGGCACCCGGCTACTACGACGGCACTACCGTCGAGATGAAGGGCCTCGACCGCTACGAGCACCTTGCGGCTGCCCTGCGCCAGACCAACGGCGTCGTGGCCGACAAGAACGCTGCCATGGACCTGCTGGCTTCGGTGGGCCGCCGCACCTGGAACAACGACGACTCCAACACCAACACCATCCACAGCGTGGTCTACGATTTGACCGATCAGTCTGTTCTCTGGGTGGGCAATGAGCACTACGGCGAGGATGGGTATACATTTGAGTTTCAGCTTGGGGCGTAAAGTGTGATTTTCCTGCGGTAAGCTTGACTTTTTTGAATTTCGCATATACTGAAAGCGGAAATGCAAAGATTCCATTTGGCCCCCCCCTCGGTCTTCTCCGGGAGGGGGCTTTTCGTTGTGCTTTTCCCGACCTCCGGCGTGTAACCCCGTCAAATCCCCCGGTTTTATCCAATTATCTTAGGCAAAACGATGATTTTATAAAAAGCCCTTGACGTAATAGTAGGGGGGGGGGTATAATGAATCAACTCTCTGCCTGCGGGCGGTGGAACATTTTTTCAACACTGGATAAGGAGGACTTTTGTATGAAATCCGCTAAAAAAATTCTCGCCCTCATCCTTGCAGGCGTCATGGCTCTGGCCCTGCTCACCGGATGCGGCAAAGCAACGTCTCTGAACCGTACTATAGCTGAAGGTTTGGCAGAGCACACAAAGTTGTTACTCGCTCAAGAGGGAAATAAAAATAATATCTCCGTCAGCTATCAGGTTCCCGAGCTCAGCCGTGATATCGCCCCCCTGTTCGATGAAAACTGGATCACCAAAAGTAGCACCGGTCCTCATAAAGTCCTTAACGAAAACTACAAAGTCAACGGTAAATCCGTCAAAGAGACCCTGACGGACATCCTGCGCCCCTACGAGTCCGCTTCCTACGTCGCCTTCACTGCGGCGGATGTCACGGATGTCAAAACCCCGTTCATGGAAGCCTTAAATTTGACCGACTCGAGGATAACTTTCGACAACAACAAGCGGTTGGATGACGCCACCTCTGTCACCAGCCTGAAAATCGCAGTCACTCACAAAACCGTCAATGGCCGTACCTACGCCCTTTGTGCATACATTATGGAGGAGTAAACCTCTCCCTCTGCCCCGGAGCCCTGCGGCCCGGGGCTTTTTTGCGCCCCGGAGCGAACAAAAAAGCATCCCCCGCAGCCTTTCCGGCCATTGCCCGGCTGGGCCCTGCAGGGGATGCTTTGGTGTTGCAGAAAATGCGCCTTACTTCAGCACTGCGCCGAGGTTTGCGCTGGTGACCATACGGGCGTAGCGGCTCAGCCAGCCGGTCTTGATGTTGGGCTCGGGAGCGACATACTTTGCCTTGCGCTGGGCCAGCACCTCATCGGGCACTTCCAGCGTGATGATGGCATTGGGGATGTCGATGTGGATGGTATCGCCCTCCTCAACAAGGCCGATGGGGCCGCCGGAAGCGGCCTCCGGGCTGACGTGGCCAATGGCAGCGCCGCGGGAAGCGCCGGAGAAGCGGCCATCGGTGATGAGGGCCACGGTCTTGTCCAGCTTCATGCCGGCCAGAGCGGAGGTGGGGTTGAGCATCTCACGCATACCGGGGCCGCCCTTGGGGCCTTCGTAGCGGATGACCACCACGTCGCCCGGGACGATCTTGCCCGCATAGATGGCGGCGATGGCCGTTTCCTCGCTGTTGAAGACGCGGGCCGGGCCGGAGTGCTCCTGCATCTCGGGGGCCACGGCGCTGCGCTTGACGACGCAGCCATCGGGGGCGATGTTGCCCCACAAGATCTGCAGGCCGCCGGTCTGAGAATAGGGAGCATCGATGGGACGGATGGCCTTGTCGTTCAGGATGTGAGCGCCCTTGATGTTCTCGCCGAGGGTCTTGCCGGTGACGGTGGGGACATCGAGGTCCAGCAGGCCCTTCTTGGCCAGCTCTGCCTGCACGGCGGGGATGCCGCCGGCGGCGTAGAGGTCGGGCATGTGGGTGGGGCCTGCGGGGGCCAGATGGCAGAGATTCGGGGTCTTGGCGCTTATCTCATTGAAAAGCTTCAGGTCGATCGGCACACCGGCCTCGTAGGCGATGGCCAGCAGGTGCAGAACAGTATTGGTGGAGCAGCCCAGCGCCATATCGCAGGTCAGAGCGTTGCGGATGGAGCGCTCGTTGATGATCTGGCGGGCGGTGATGCCCTTCTTCACCATATCCATGACGGCCATACCGGCGTGCTTTGCCAGCTGCAGCCGCTTGGAGTAGACGGCGGGGATGGTGCCGTTGCCGGGCAGTGCGATGCCGATGGCCTCGCACAGGCAGTTCATGCTGTTGGCGGTGTACATGCCGGAGCAGCTGCCGCAGCTGGGGCAGCAGTTGCAGGTGCAGTCTTCCAGCTGCTCGTCGGTGATCATGCCGGCCTTATAGGCGCCCACAGCCTCGAACATCTTGGAAAGGCTGACTTCCTCGCCGCCGTAGGTACCGGCCAGCATGGGGCCGCCGGAGCAGACCACGGCAGGCACATCCATGCGGACAGCGGCCATGACCATGCCGGGAACGATCTTATCGCAGTTCGGCACCAGCACCAGACCGTCCAGCTGATGAGCCATCAGCATGGTCTCCACGCTGTCGCAGATGAGCTCGCGGGAGGCGAGGCTGTACTTCATGCCCACATGGCCCATGGCGATGCCGTCGCAGACGCCGATGGCCGGGATGAGGATGGGGGTGCCGCCTGCCATCTGGACGCCTGCCTTGACGGCGTCGGCGATCTTATCCAGATTCATGTGGCCGGGGACGATCTCGCTGTAGGCGCTCACCACACCGATGAGGGGGCGGTCCAGCTCTTCCGGGGTGTAGCCCAGGGCGTAAAACAGGCTTCGGTTGGGCGCGCGCTCCGAGCCTTTGGTCACGTTGTCACTTCTCATAGTCTATCCTCTCTTTTGACAAAAGAGTGCCAGCCCGGCTCAAACACCGGTGCTGGCACCTTGGTAAAATCAGACTCTTACTTCTTCAGCCAGCTCATCATGCCGCGCAGCTCTGCGCCCACCTTCTCGATGGGGTGCTCGGCCTCCATGCGGCGCTGAGCGAGGAAGTGGACCTTGCGGCCGCCGTTGGGGCTCATCTCGGTCAGGAACTCGGAAGCGAAGGTGCCGTCCTGGATCTCGGTCAGGACCTTCTTCATCTCCTTGCGGGTCTCAGCGGTGATGAGGCGCTTGCCGGTGCGGTAGTCGCCGTACTCAGCGGTGTTGGAGATGGAGTAACGCATCTTGGAGAAGCCGCCCTCGTTGATAAGGTCAACGATGAGCTTCATCTCGTGGCAGGTCTCGAAGTAGGCCATCTCGGGCTCGTAGCCAGCCTCGACCAGAGTGTCGAAACCAGCGTGGATGAGCTCACAGACGCCGCCGCACAGGACAGCCTGCTCGCCGAACAGGTCGGTCTCGGTCTCCTCCTTGAAGGTGGTCTCGAGGATACCGGCACGGCCGGCACCGATGCCGGAAGCGTATGCCAGAGCGATGTCCTTAGCCTTGCCGGTGAAGTCCTGCTCGACACAGATCAGAGAGGGGCAGCCCTCGCCCTCGGTGTACAGACGGCGGACGATGTGGCCGGGACCCTTGGGAGCGATCATGATGACATCAACATTCTTGGGAGCGGTGATGGTCTTGAAGTGGATGTTGAAGCCATGTGCGAAAGCCAGAGCCTTGCCCTCGGTCATGTAGGGAGCGACCTGCTTGTTGTAGATGTCAGCGCACAGCTCATCGGGGACCAGCATCATGACGACGTCGCCGGCCTTGGCAGCCTCCTCGACCTCCATGACCTTGAAGTTGGGATGCGTTGCAGCAAACTCAGAAGCCTTTTCCCAGTGAGCGGAACCCTTGCGCAGGCCGACGACGACATTGACGCCGCTCTCAGCGAGGTTCTCGGAATGTGCGTGGCCCTGGCTGCCGAAGCCGATGACAGCGACGGTCTTGCCGTCCAGCACGCCGAGGTTGCAGTCGGAATCGTAGTATTTCTTGATAGCCATGGTAGTTGTTCTCCTTTTGTTTTTTACTTATTTCAGTATAAGATGAATGATAAGCATCGTATATTTTCGCTCACCGGGGAGCGGAAAAGCAAATTAGCGGCACCGTGTGCCGGGCAGCGGGAGCTGTGCCTCTCTTACCTCCTGCGCGGGCTTCTGCATATGCTGATGCATCCCGCCGCGCTCGAGGGCGGTGACGCCGGTGCGGCACTGCTCCAGGATCTGATAGTCCGCCATGAGCTTCAAGAAGGCGTCGATCTTCTCGGGACGGCCCGTCAGCTCAAAGACCATGCTGTCGGGCGACAGGTCGATGATCTTTGCCTTGTAGATGCCGGCGATCTCCCGCAGCTCTGCGCGGTTGGTGACATTTGCCACCACCTTGAGCAGGAGCAGCTCCCGCTCGAGAGCGGTGGACTCGTTGAGTACGAAGACCTGACGGGTGACTTCCAGACGCTCGGTCTGGAGGATGAGCTGCTGGAGCTCCTTTTCGGTACCCGAGACGGAAACGGTAATGCGGCTGACGGTGGGGTCGTTGGTGGCCGAAACGGTCAGGCTGTCGATATTGAAGCCTCTGCGGCAGAACAGGCTGGACACCCGGGCCAGAACGCCGCTCTGGTTGTCCACCAGCAGGCTGATGACCCTGCGCTGATTGGATTCCATGTCGCTGTGTCCTCCTTATTTCATGATGATGTCGTTGATGTCGCCGCCGCCGGGGATCATGGGCAGGACCTTTTCGTCCTTGTCGATCATGCACTCGATCCAGGTGGGGCCTTTCTGCTTCAGAGCGTCGGCGAATGCCTCCTGGAACTGGGCCAGGTTCTCGCAGTGGTAGCCCTTGAGGCCGAAGCCCTCGGCCAGCTTGACGAAGTTGGTCTTGCGGTGGGGGTCGGTCTGGGAGAAGCGCTTGCCATAGAAGGCGGTCTGCCACTGGCGCACCATGCCAAGCACCTGATTGTTGAAGATGACGGTGATGATGGGCAGCTCGCAGCTGACAGCAGTGCAGGCTTCGTTGAGGTTCATGTGGAAGGAGCCGTCGCCGGTGAACATGACCACCCGCTGGTCGCGGCCCAGCGCCATCTGTGCTCCGATGGCTGCGCCGTAGCCGAAGCCCATGGTGCCGAGGCCGCCGCTGGTGATGAAGCCGCGGCTCTTGGTGTGGCGGATGTACTGTGCCGCCCACATCTGGTGCTGGCCCACATCGGTGACGTAGACCGCCTCGGGGCCGCACTGGTTGCAGACCTCGCCGATGACCTGATGGGGCATCAGGCGGGAGGCGTCGGATACCGGGTGGTAATCCTGTGCCTGCCACTCGTGGATCATCTTCATCCAGTCGGGATGCTTCTTGTCCTCGATCATCGGGAGCATGGCGTTCAGCACATAGGCGGCGTCGCCCACGATGGCAAGGTCAACATCCACATTCTTGCCCAGCTCGCTGGCGTCGATGTCGATCTGGATGATGGTCGCATTCTTGGCGAAGGTCTTGGGGTTCAGGGCCACGCGGTCGGAGAAGCGGGCGCCCACCGCGATAAGGACATCGCAGTCGGCCACCGCCCGGTTCGAGGTGTAGCAGCCGTGCATACCCACCATGCCGATGTTCATCGGGTCGCCGTAAGGCACGACGCCTGCGGCCATCAGGGTATAGGCAGCCGGGATCTCAGCCTTTTTCAGAAGGTCACGCAGGGGCTGGCAGCTGGCCGCCGAGCGGACGCCGCCGCCGAAGTAGACCAGCGGGCGCTGTGCGCCGTTGATGATCTCTGCCGCCCACTTGACCTGCTCTTCGTTGAAGGTGGTCACGGTGCGGATGGGCTCCGGCTTTTTCGGGGTGAACTCACACACCGCAGCGGTGACATCCTTCGGGATGTCCACCAGCACCGGGCCTTTGCGGCCGCTCTGGGCGATGCGGAAAGCCGCACGCATGGTGTCGGCCAGGTCTTCGACCCGGCGCACCGTGAAGTTGTGCTTGGTGATGGGCATCGTGATGCCCTCGATGTAGGCTTCCTGGAAGCCGTCCTTGCCCAGGCCCTCCGTGGTCACATTGCCGGTGAAGGCCACCATCGGCACAGAGTCCATATAGGCGGTGGCGATGCCGGTGACGAGGTTCGTTGCGCCCGGGCCGCTGGTGGCCAGCACCACGCCGGTGCGGCCCGTTGCACGGGCGTAGCCGTCCGCCGCGTGGGATGCGCCCTGCTCGTGGGCGGTCAGCACATGGGTGATGCGGTCGGTGTTTTTGTACAGCTCGTCGTAGAGGTTCAGCACTGCGCCGCCGGGGTAGCCGAAGAGGGTGTCCACCCCCTGCTCACAGAGCACCTCCACAAAGATTTGAGAACCGTTCAACTGCATGGTGAGTTTCTCCTGTTTCCGTTTCCATTTTCCACTTTACACACTTTTTTTCCCAAACACTCTCAGAAGCTGTTTTCGTAAGCGGGGTGCGCCGAATGACGAGGATTTTTGCTCCGCAGACAAGGCTATTTTCCGCAGCAATCCTTGGTGGATTGCAAGGAGAAGCAACGCAGTATGCGAGCAAAAAGACCGCTCAGGCGGTGTGCAATGCTTATGAAAACGGCTTCTTTGGAGCAGCACCTGATAAACAAAAGGTCTCTGTCTCCTTATCCAAGAGACAAAGACCTGGAATCAATCCAAAACTCTCTGCGGTACCACTCTCGTTGACGCTTTCCGCGCCCTCTCACGGGCTTCCAACAAAGCCCTGCGCTCTAACGGCCGCCACCGGCTCTGCTTAGCAGACGTCCCATATATCGTCCTTCAGCAGGCTGCTCCGGGAGGATTCCGCGCCGGGCCGCCTGCTGCCTTGCATCGTCCGGCAGCTCTCTGAAAAGCGGGTATCCTGCGTTACTTTTTCCCATCTGTGCATTTGTTGGGTCAATTATACTATAAATCGGGCCGTTGTCAATCGACGATTTGTAACGTGAATCATGGCAAACATGAAGATAATTAAACACCATCTTGCGCAGGGCCTTACATCGCTGTATAATTCTGAGTAACCGACTTTACTTAAAGCATCGCCTCTCCCTTTGGGAGAGGTGTCATCGCCTGCGATGACGGAGAGGGCAAGGCCGCCGGCAAAGCCACACAAGCTCAGCGATCGTATCACTCTGACAAAGAGCCTGCCTATCGCTGTGCGGTGGGCTTTATCGCACAGTGCTTGCCCTCTCAGGCGCTCCCGCGCCAGCTCTCCCAAAGGGAGAGCCAATTATAGAAAGGGATATTATGAACCTCACAGAATGGAACGCCCGGCTCCACGGGCTGGTCATCTTCCGCGCCCTGCTGGACGATGACGTCATTGCAAAATTTGTTGACCTCACCGACCGGATGGCCGCTGCCCCCCAGAGCACGGGAGCCGTGTGCGACGCGGCCGCTTCCTTCGAAGCAGCCCTCTTCGAGCACACCACCAATTTCGGCGAATACCTTTCCGCCGCCGTTCTCGAAGCCGAGACAGTCTGTGTCCGGCAGGCGGCTGTCAGCGAAGTGCCGCCCGTCTTGCAGACCGCACTGGACAATGAGCTGGACTTCCTGCGGCAGCTGTGCAGCCTGACGCTGGACGAGCTTCTGGACGCCGCCGGTGCCGCCGACAAGCTGCCTTTCCTGCCCCGGTGGGAGACGAAGGCCATCGACCTCCACGCCGCCTACGCCCAGCGGATGAGCGAGGTGGGCAAAAAGGGCTGCGGCATGTTCGCCAAGCACCACATCTTCACGGTCGAGAACGGCCAGCTGGTGCCGGTGCGCTACCCCGACCCCCAGCGCCTCGACGAGTTGCCGGGCTATGAGCAGGAGCGGGAGAAGGTCATCGCCAACACCCGCGCCCTGCTGGCCGGGATGCCCGCCAACAATGTCCTGCTCTACGGCGACGCCGGTACGGGCAAATCCAGCACCGTCAAGGCCATCGCCAACGAGTTCGCCGCCGACGGCCTGCGCCTCGTGGAAGTCAAGAAGAACCAGCTCTATCAGATCCCCGATCTGATGGACAAGCTGGCCGCGAACCCGCTGAAGTTCATCCTCTTCATCGACGATTTGAGCTTCACGGCCAACGACGACAACTTTGCGGCCCTGAAAGCCATCCTCGAGGGCAGCGTGGGCGGCAGAGCCCGGAACATCGCCGTTTACGCTACCTCCAACCGCCGCCACCTCATCAAGGAGACCCTCTCCGACCGCACCGGCGATGACATCCACGAGGCCGACACCCGTCAGGAGCTGATGAGCCTTTCGGCTCGGTTCGGCCTCACTGTCACCTTCCAGCGGCCCGAGAAAGCCCGGTTCGAGGTCATCCTCACCGAGCTGGCCAAACAGCACGGCATCGAGATGCCCCACGACGAGCTGCTGACCAAGGCCGAAGCCTTCGCCATCCGTGCCGGAGGCCGCAGCCCCCGCGTCGCCAAGCAGTTCATCGAGCAGTGCGCCGCAGGAGTGCAGAAGTAAATAATAGGAACACTTCAAATCTTCGAGAGTTCCCTCATGGAATCCCTCCGGAGGCATTCTCTTCGGATGCCCCGGACCACAGCGCCGGGATCCTGCAAAAAATGCGAGATCTCATACCGCGCAAAAGCGCGGCCTTCGTCTGAAACGAAAATTTTTCCCTCCGCAAAGCTCACGGTGAAGCCCCGGAATTCAAATGCAAGGCTGTTGTCCGGTTCGTTGATGGTATCGCCCCAGACGGCCCGCTTCAGGGCCGAACAAAGGCGGTATTCCTCTTCCGTGCGGAGCCAGAGTTCCGGCGTCTGGACACTGTGCTCCAGCAGGAACAGGTTGGTAAAATCCCTTACAAAGCCCGTTTCTTTGGCCTCGATGGGCCGGTTCAGCTGCTTCCATTCCCGGATGTCGAAGCGGTAATAAAAGTTTCCTTCCGTCCCTCTCCGGGGGCTGACCTCTGTGATAGCGCTCCGGCGGACGGCGCTGCATTTCGTGACTTCGCCGTAGTACCGGACACCTGCCTGTGCGCCGAACACATACTGTGACTGGTAAAGGGCCACATAGCGGACAGGAAAATCGCTGTCCTGCAGGCGCTCTGCGGGGATGTAATAAAAGCAGTCCTTCCGGCAGATATCCAGCTGCTGCAGGCTGCGCATGGTGCCGACGAGTACATCCCGCACGGCCCAGTCCACCGCGTTCAGCTTCGCTTCCAGTCGCTCCGAATGCAGGTCCATCCACTGCCGCCTCCTCTCGTGAGCGCTCTCACCAAACAGCGTCCACATCCGACATCCCATAGATCTGTTCCATTATAGCATATCCTCCCTCTCCTTTTGGAGGATTCCATTCCCGCAGTTCAATTTTATCACCCTGCACAAAATTCAGCGATAAATTTTTACGTCTTCACTCTTTCGGGGCAGCAGCGTCTGACCTCAAACAAGAAAAACGCAGCGGCATTCCATGCCGCTGCGTTTTCCATTTGAAAAATTCTGACAAATAAAGATCCGCTTTCCGCAGCCCCCAGCGTCCAGAAAACTGGGCACATATCACAGTCTGGGACGCTGGTCCTTCTGTTTATTCTCTGGGCTGTCACAGGGGAAGGTCCGGCCCGGAGGCCAGATGGATAAAAGCACGCATCTCCCGGGTACAGCACTTGTCGCAGTGGTAGAACATCTGGCGGTACATGGTGAGCCGGAAGTCCGACACCTCCAGGATCCGCAGCCCCCCTCTTGCAGCGGACTCCGTCACCGCAAAATGGGGCAGCAGCGAAATGCCGGAGGAACGTTCCAACATTTTAATAATAAAGGCAGTATCACTGATCTCCAGCGCCGGGGTCAGCTCGATCTGCCGGGAGGCCAGAAAGTTATCAAAGGTGTGGCGGTAGTTGGCATTGCGCTCTGTGAGGAAAAAGGGCTTGTCCAGCAGTTCCTCCACCCGGTAGGGGCCCGGGTGGCCCAGGTCCAAGCCCGGAGAGGCCACGAACACCACCTCCTCCGGCACCTCGTTGCACTTGTGCCAGCTGTTGGAGTAGCGAGGCTCATCCAGAATGCAGATCAGATCCACATCCCCTCGCTCCATTTTTTCGATCAGTTCCTCCGGGGAGCCGGTGGTGACACGCAGGCTCACCCCGGGGTTTTCCCGTCGGAACTGCCGCATCAGCCCGGGCAGACGGAAAAAACAGAGAGACTCCAGAGTGCCGATATGCAGGCATCCGTTCAGGTCCGTATCGTCGCTCATGGCCTGACGGGCACTATGGATGGTATCCAGAATGGAATGGGCATATTCCAAGAAACGACGTCCCTGTGCAGTCAATATTACCCGCTTGCCCATGCGATCAAACAGCCGCACGCCCAATTCTTCTTCCAGTGTCTTGATCTGCACCGTCACGGCAGACTGGGAATAGCCCAGACTTTCCGCAGCCTTGGAAAAGCTCTGGAACTGGGCCGCACGGATCAAAGTGTTCAGCTGACGCACTTCCATGGCAAAGCTCCTTTACCATTAAGATTTTTAAACTATAAATTTATTTTTATGAATTTGAATCATGTGTATGTATATGTTAAACTAAATGTGTCAACACGTCAAGGTTTATTTTGACGTTTCAGAAAATCGGTCGAATGCTTTGATGGGAAAGAGAGCACCGCAGGGCACCTGACCGAGTGGAAAAAAGGAGGAAAATTCTCTATGGAAAAGAAAAAAGCGAAGCTCGGATTGCTGCCGAAGCTGGTCATCGCCATTGTGCTGGGCATCATCATCGGCCAGTTCTTCCCGGTGTGGTTCTGCCGCGTGGTCGTTACCGCATCTGGAATCTTCAGCTCGTTCCTGAAGTTCATCATCCCTCTGATGATCGTGGCCTATGTTACCATGGGTATCGCTGATTTGAAGAGCGGCGCAGGTAAGCTGCTCATCATCACTGTGGCACTGGCCTACGGTTCCACCCTGATCGCTGGCTCTGCATCCTATCTGGTGTCTGCCAGCCTGTTCCCTAGCTTTATGAGCGAAGGTGCTCTGGAGCAGATCGCTGCAACTGCTGACAACTCTCTGGCCAGCTACCTCTCCATCTCCATCCCCCCGATCCTTGACACTCTCTCTGCTGTTGTTCTGGCCTTTGTGATGGGCCTGTGCCTGTCCACCCTGCGGGGCAAGACCATCGGCGATACCCTTTATAATGGCATGAAGGATTTCTCCGGCATCATCGATCAGGTCCTGCACTCTATTATCATCCCTCTGCTGCCCCTGTACGTCTGCGGCACCTTTATCGACATGACCAAGTCCGGCAAGACCTTTGCCATTCTGGGCATCCTGTGGAAGGTGTTCCTTGTGGTCATCATCATGCATCTGGTCTGCATCTTCCTGCAGTTCTGCGTTGCAGGTGCTGTGAGCCGCAAGAGCCCCTTCAAGATGATCCGCAACCAGATCCCCGGCTACACCACCGCTCTGGGCACCCAGTCCTCTGCTGCTACCATCCCTGTCAACCTGCAGTGTGCAGCTGCTGACGGCGTCAGCGAGCAGATCCGCAACTTCGTGGTTCCTCTGTGCGCCAACATCCACATGGCAGGCTCCATGATCACCATCACCGCCTGCGCTACCGCTGTCTGCCTGATGAACCAGCTGCCCATCAGCCTGAGCATCGTGGTACCTTTCATCATGACTCTGGGCGTTGCCATGGTGGCTTCTCCCGGCGCTCCCGGCGGCTCCATCATGACCGCTCTGCCCTTCCTGTACATGATCTTTGGTGCTGAGGCCGGCGACCCCCATGGCCCCATCTGCGCTATCATGGTGGCCCTGTACATCACTCAGGACTCCTTCGGCACTGCCTGCAACGTTTCCGGCGACAACGCCATCGGCGTCATCGTGGAGACCATCTACCAGAAGTTTATCAACAAGAGCGAAGCCAAGGTCTGAAACAGTTTTCCGCCCAGACCTTCTGACTGACAGGAGTGATATCCCATGGCATTTATCAGTGTATTCGATGTTCTTGGTCCCAATATGATCGGGCCCTCCAGCTCTCATACTGCCGGTGCGGAGATCATTGCCTATTTGGCCCAGAAGATGATTGCCCTGCCCTTAAAGCGGGTAGACTTCACCCTCTACGGTTCCTTTGCCAAGACCTATCACGGCCACGGCACCGACCGTGCGCTGCTGGGCGGTATCATGGGCTTCTCTGCCGATGATACCCGCATCCGGGACTCTTTCGCCATTGCCACCGAGCGGGGGCTGGCTTACAGCTTTACCCCCAACGAGACCGAGACCGACATCTACCCCAACACGGTGGATATCCGTATGGAGAACGAGGCCGGGCAGGTCATGACCGTGCGAGGCGAGTCTCTGGGCGGCGGCAAGGTCCGCATCGTGGGCATCAACGGCGTGGCAGTAGACTTCTCCGGTGAGTACAATGCCCTCATCGTGGTGCAGCGTGATAAGCCCGGCGTGGTGGCACATATCACCAAGATCCTCAGTGAGCGGGGCGTGAATATTGCCTTCATGCGTCTGTTCCGTGAAGGAAAGGGACACAAAGCCTATACCATCGTGGAATCGGACCAGTATCTGCCGGAGGGCGTAGCCCAGCTGCTACTGGAGAACCCCAATATCAACGACGTGATGATCGTGCAGCCGTAAGGAGGGACAGACTGGATGAACATGGATTTTAACTCCGCAGAAAAGCTGCTGGAGCTGTGTGAGCAAAACCAGCTGCCTATTTCTGAAGTAATGCGTCAGCGTGAGTGCATTCTGGGCGAAATGCCCCGGGATGCCGCCGACCACCGCATGAACAAAGCATGGGAGATCATGCGGACCTCTGCCACTCAGCCCCTGAAAAAGCCCATCAAGTCCATGGGCGGACTCATTGGCGGCGAGGCCAAAAAGCTGGAGGCTCATTACGGTCGCAAAAAGAGCATCTGCGGTGACGTGCTGGGCAAGGCCATGACCTACGCCATGGCAGTGCTGGAGGTGAACGCCTCCATGGGGCTGATCGTGGCGGCTCCCACTGCAGGTTCTGCAGGCGTGGTGCCGGGCATGATGCTGGCCCTTCAGGAGTGCTACCGCATCTCCGACCAGCGCATCATAGACGCTCTGTACAACGCCGGTGCTGTGGGCTATCTGGCTATGCGAAATGCCACGGTGGCAGGTGCTGTAGGCGGCTGTCAGGCTGAGATAGGCGTTGCGTCTGCCATGGCAGCCTCTGCAGCTGTGGAGCTCATGGGGGGTACCCCCCAGCAGTGTCTAGATGCAGCCTCTACCGTGCTGATGAACATGCTGGGTCTGGTATGTGACCCGGTGGGCGGTCTGGTGGAATACCCCTGCCAGAACCGCAACGCTGCCGGTGTAGCCAACGCCTTGGTGGCAGCAGAGATGGCCCTCAGCGGCATCCACCAGCTGATCCCCTTTGATCAAATGCTGGATGCCATGTACACCGTGGGCCGCCACCTGCCTGCCGAACTGCGGGAGACCGCCTTGGGCGGCTGCGCTGCTACCCCTGCCGCCTGTGCCGCTTGCGGCCACTGCGGCTAAAACAACCCCCAAGCCATGTAAAAGGGATTCACTGCTCAACCTCGAGCAGTGGATCCCTTTTTGTGTTCTTTGCCATAGAACGATGCACAGAGGGCCCTATGTAAGCTGGGCGTATGCCTGGGCAGAGGTGAAGAAGCTGTGCCTTACACCTATACCACCCCGAAATGGGAGTACAATCCTCAGACCCGCCGCCGTGAAAAGATCGGCGTGGAAGAACGCACCGTAGAAGCAGCCTCTATGTTCGATGTGAATAAGGCTATCATGCAGGCGGCAGAATTTGCCGCCACCCATGAGGGAATGTGCGCTGACTGCTATAAAGCCACCAGACTGAACGCAGCATAATAAAACTGCTCTATTTCGATGTCACTTGATTCTTGTATGATTCTATATTTCATGGTACACTTACAGTAGTAAGTTCTAAAAGCTCTCCTCTGTGAGCGGAAAGGAGCATTGCATGAAAGATTTGCAGTTTCCTGTTGGGATCTCGAATTTCTCAGAGATTCGTACCAAAGGATATTATTATATTGATAAGACCCATCTGATTGCAGAGATTCTGGATGGCGGCATTCCCAAAGTCAACTTGATCACTCGTCCTCGCCGTTTCGGAAAATCTCTCGGTATGAGCACTCTCGCAAATTTTCTTGACATCCGCAAAGACAGCAAGCAGATGTTTGAGGGATTGGCGATTTCCAAAAATACAGAGCTTTGCAAAAAATGGATGAACCAGTGTCCTGTGGTATTTTTCTCTTTCAAGGATACGGACGGTCTGACCTTTGAAAGTGCCTATGGAATGCTGTGCATGAAGCTGGCATTTGCATTTCAGGATTATCAGTTTCTTTTGGATGACGATGCTATTTCTGACGATGACAAAGGCATCTTCAAGCGGATTCTGGGACGCACTGCATCCATGGATGAAACCAAAAGCTGCTTTTTGCTATTGACCCGGATGCTGGAAATCCATTTCAAAAAGTCGGCGGTCATCATTCTGGATGAGTATGATGTTCCCATTGCCAAAGCCAGCAGCAACGGATATTATTCGCAGATGCTGGATGTGATGCGGGCTATAATGAGCACCACGCTCAAAGACAATACTTCGCTCGACTTTGCTGTTGTTACCGGCTGCCTGAAAATTGCCAAAGAAAGCATTTTTACCGGGACGAACAATTTCGTTTCGGATACGATTCTTTCTCCCCGGTTGAGCGAATCCTTTGGTTTCACACAGGCAGATGTCGATCAAATGCTGGACGATGCTGGTCTTGAATCGCAGTCTGCTGAAATCAAGGCATGGTACGACGGCTATCATTTTGGCGATGCAGACATTTATTGCCCGTGGGACGTGATCAGTTATCTGCGGGATTTCCAGTATGGTGTAACACAGAAGCCGAAAAGCTATTGGAAAAACACCAGCGATAACGCCATCATCCGTTCTTTCATCGACTATGCAGGTGACAATATCACCACAAAGCTCGAAACGCTGATGGCTGGCGGCTCCATCGTTCAGCATATTGAAGAAAACCTGACCTACGATTATCTGCACTCCTCGGAGGAAAATCTTTGGAGTGTGCTGTATCTGACAGGCTATCTGACCAAGGTGCGGGACAAGGATCTGACGGATTCGCTGCCGGATGGCTGCTCTGCGCTGATGATTCCCAATGCAGAGATTCGGGATATTTTTGAAACCACTGTAAGCAAATGGTTTGACGATAGCGCTAAGGCGTGGAACCGCAGCCCTTTGTTTGATGCAGTCTGGAGCGGAAACAGCGAAGCTCTGACAAAAGAGATGACCAAGCTGCTGCGTATGACCATCAGCTACCACGACTACCGGGAGGATTTTTACCACGCTTTCCTTGCAGGCATCTTTACTGGTGCTGGCTATGTGGTAGAATCCAACAAAGAGCATGGCGAGGGGCGCAGCGATGTTGTTGTAAAGGACATCCGCAATGGCCGTGTGGCAATTTTTGAAGCCAAGTATGCCAAAACTCTGGACGCTCTGCCGGATGCCTGTGATACTGCCATTCAGCAGATCAATGACCGGATGTATGCAGCGGACTTCCGGGATGACTATGATGACATCCTCTGTTATGGCATCGCATTCTTCAAAAAGCGCTGCATGGTAAGGAAAAAATAAACACCGTACCCGCCATACCTACACCAGCCTTTGTGATCGCGCAGGTGCCAACAAGGATATCCTGAAACGTGCTGTTGGGCACACACCCAAATCCAAAACGCTGGATGAAGTCTATCTCCATCTGAAAGCCAACCAGATGATCGAAGCCTTTGACAAGGCCGATCAACTGGTCAAAGATGAAGTTTTGGCTCTGCCAGAAGAATAATCTCCACAAACCAGAAAAACCGTCAACGCATGAGATAGCAATCTCTTACGTTTGACGGTTTCTTTTTTACCATAAAAGCACTCTTGCTCTGCGCTGTACCTCTTTTTCGATCATCTTCAAGCGATTTGGTGGCAGATTATAACGTGTCGCTCTGCGGTCAAAGCAGTAGGAGACATTCGTTTAACTTCAATATCCATAGTAACACGGCCGCCTATTGTAATATGTTAGGAACCAGATATAGCAGTCGAACATTACATATTCAGTCTGCACGATGGATTCCGAAGAACGGTTCCACGGTAGAAGCCGGTTTTCCTGTGGCATACGCCTGTTTAAGTCCATAATTTTTCCGCGCAACTGCTTCCACAAAAGCACGGTCTTTTTCCGAAGCATTATAGTAATCCACATTAAACCGTTTACAAGTTGTAAGCAGTTCATCCAGCCACGACATCGTTTCATCTAACATAGGAGAAAACGCAATGTCTATATTATTTGTGTTATATTCTTTCATGTGGTTTCCTCCTTTTTAGAAAAGATACGAAGAGAAAATGTCTTTTGCCGCTTGATCAGCAATCATAAAAGTTTTAGGACCGTCCGGATAAAGCGATGCAACCGGGCGTGCGCCAAAATCCCGGATGTAATGTTGCTCCAAATCGTTTGTTTTGGCTTCAAAAACAATCACGCCGTTGCAATTTGCATCAATGGAAAGCTGGATGCCGAATGCAATCATAGCTTTTCCGATTCCCTGATATTTCTTATGCTTTGTCAGAGTAGGATTGCTCTCCGGTTGGCTTTCGATATAAGCAATATAAACAGCTACGCTTCCCTCCCTAACACGGTAGGCACCAAGTGCAATGATCTCACCAGCTTCCGTTTTTGCGACATACTTTTCTTTCTGCGGGTCAAGGATGAACTCGGTATCCCAAACAGTCTGCCAACCATTTTTTGTGATTTCTAAATCTTCTTTTGTTGCAGCTTCAATCTCTATATTCGTTCGGTTTCCGGTAGTAGATTCCGTTACATAGTATTGTAAAATCATTGTGCTCACCTTCTTTCAATTCTATTATAACGAAAGAGCGCCAAGCTTTCAAGAAAGGAAAAAATCTAGCGCTCCAAAAGTTCTCCTGTCATTCTGCACAAAATTCAAGGATAAAATTTTATACCAAAAAATCCGCAAAAATCGGGATTCTGAGGTCATTTTGCCGATCCTCTCCGAATTTTGCTACAGAGCTGCTGCAAACTTGCTACAAACGACTGAAAAGGGAGCCTCCTACACGTTTCATTATCAATATACAAAAGTGGATCCGCTTCACTTTTGCATATCAAAAATCACGTAGGCACAAGAAAAAGCCGTTCACCTTTTCAGGTAAACGGCTTTACGTTTGGTGGAGAATTAGGGACTCGAACCCCAGACCCCCTGCGTGTGATGCAGGTGCTCTAACCAGCTGAGCTAATCCTCCGAATCGGAACGTGCTTATTATACCACTCCGTTGGTCCAAATGCAAGCCCAAATTTTCGTTTTTCGAAAAAAGTTTGAGCCGACAGCGCTTTCCGGTTGCTCTCCGGGGGCAGATGGTGTATACTGGGGTTGGAATTCTTCCGAAAGAGAGGTCTTTTTTATGATCACTGTACGCGGTATCATCACCTTGCTGGTGCTGGCTGTCCTGTTTGCACTGGCGGTGGTGTGGATCTCCCGGCAGGGCGGCTGGAAAGGCGAGGGCTGCGGAGGCAACTGTGCCTCCTGCCACCAGCACTGCGACACCCCCGAGAAGAAACACTGAGCACACGAATGCCCCCTGACCGGACGGTCAGGGGGCATTTTTGCGTCACAGCTCGCCGTAGTGGGCGGCAAAGACCGCGATGGTGCTCAGCAGGTCGTCGTGGGCCTTCTGATAGGTGCTGTAACTGATGTTCAGCTTGTCCATCACCTCTTCCCGCCTCCGCCTTTCCATGTAGCGCAGCTGCAGGATGCTGCCCCGCAGGCCCGGATCCACCTCGCGGTAATACTCCTCGGCCAGCTGGATGGCCCGCTTCCAGCCCCAGTTGCAGGGGCCGTAGACCCAGTTTTTCTGCCCGCAGCGGCTGAGGGCCTCCTTCGTCTTCTTGCGCTGTTCCTGTGTCATGGCTTCCATCCCCTTTTTCCCTCAGCCCGCCGGGCCAAAAAAGCAGCGGTCACGCTGCTCGACGGTCATCCCCAGCATCTTCGAGAGTTTTTCGGCCTCACTCACCTTGAATTCACTCTCATTTTCCAGCTTGCAGCGGAGGGTGTTGTTGGTGATGCCCAGAACATGGGCCACATGGCCCAGTTTCATGCCCTGGCTGCGGATGCAGTCGCGGATCATCATGGTATCGGTCATAGGCGTTTCTCCTTTCAGTTTTGTGCTCAAAGCGTTCCGTACAATCATTGGTTGTATTATATCTTTCAGTTGATTATTTGTCAACATTATTCGCAAAATAGTCCCTAAAAAGTTGATTTATAGTAATTTTTTTGCTATACTCTCCTCAGAACACCGAAAATCGTGCAAACCGCAGAGAAAGCGAGGTCCTATATGTCCGATACCGATCTATCCAGCCGCATCCGGCAGCGCCGGGAGCAGCTGAGCCTGTCGCAGGAAGAGCTGGCCGCCCGGATGGGCTACCGCTCCAAATCCTCCATCACCAAGCTGGAAAAGGGCATCAACGACCTGCCCCGGGCCAAGCTCGAGGAACTGGCCGCCGCTCTGGACACCACACCCGCGTGGCTCATGGGTCTCGCAGACCTGCCCTGCCCTCCGCCGGGTTTTGAGCCTCTGCCTGAGATGGCGCGGGTGCCTCTCGTAGGCTCCATCGCCTGCGGCACCCCCATCACCGCTGAGCAGAACATCGAGTGCTACATCGGCGTCCCCGCCGCGTGGCACGCCGACTTCGCCCTCACCTGCCACGGCAGCAGCATGGCCCCCACCATCTGCGACGGCGACATCGTCTGCATCCGCCGCCAGCCCGAGGTGGAGCAGGGCGAGATCGCCGCTGTCCGCATCGGCGAGGAAGCCACCCTCAAGCACTTCCACCGCCAGGGCGAGACTGTCATGCTGCTGGCCGACAACACCGCCGTCTGCCCTCCCATGGTATTCGCAGGCCCCCAGCTGGAAGAGATCCAAATCGAGGGCCGTGCCGTGGGCTTCTGCCGTGGCTTATAATAAGGAGGAGTCCCCATGTCTGCACCCGAAGAAATGACCCTCAAGGTCATCGCCCATATCCGCACCGCCTTCCCCACCAAGTTCGGCATCCCGCGCCAGAGCGGGCTGGTGGACAGCCTGCGGGGCGAGGTCATTTTTACCCCCGAATACCGCAATGCCGACGCCGTGCGCGGTCTCGAGGATTTCAGCCACATCTGGCTGGTGTGGCAGTTTTCCGGCGCGGTGCGGGACAGCTGGTCCCCCACCGTCCGGCCGCCCCGCCTCGGCGGCAACACCCGGATGGGCGTATTTGCCACCCGCTCGCCCTTCCGGCCCAATCCGCTGGGACTGTCCAGCGTCCAGCTGGAAGCCATCGAGCACCGGCCTGACGTCGGCCCCGTCCTCATCGTGCGGGGCGCCGACCTGATGGACGGCACCCCCATCTACGACATCAAGCCCTACATCCCCTACGCCGACTGCCATCCGGACGCCGCCGGGGGCTTCACAGCACAGACCCAGTTCCACCACCTGACCATGGTCTGCGACGCCGGCCTCTGGGCCAGAGTGCCCGCCGACCAGCAGGCCGCTCTGCAGGGTGTGCTGGAAAACGACCCCCGCCCCTCCTACCAGCACGACCCGGAGCGGGTCTACGGCATGGAGTTCGGCGGGCTGGAAGTCCACTTCAAGGTAGACGGCGAGGTCCTGACCGTCACCGGCATCGACTGCCGCTGACGCCGGAGGGACTGTTATGGAACTCCGAAACATCAACACCTTCCTTCATATCGCCGAGCTGCACAGCTTTTCCAGCGCTGCGCGGGAGCTGGGCTACTCTCAGTCGGCGGTATCGGCCCAGATCTCCCAGCTGGAAGCAGAGCTGGGTACGCCTCTCTTTGACCGGGTGGGCAAGACCGTCCGCCTCACCGACGCGGGCCAGACGTTCCAGAGCTATGCCCGCGCCCTTCTCATCACGGCCCAGCAGGCCAAGGCCGCGCTGCTGCCTGCCCGGGCCGTCAGCGGCACCCTGCGGGTGGCACTGGCCGATTCCGTATGCAGCACCTTCCTGCCCGACCTGCTGCAGCAGTTCCACGCCCTCTGCCCGCAGGTGGAGCTGGTGCTCCGCACCGCCACCGCCGACGAGATGCTGCGGCTGCTGAGCGCGAACCAGATCGACCTGGCCTACACCCTCGACCAGCCTCTGCTCCTGCCCAGCCTGACGCTGGCCGTCAATGTTCCGGAACCGGTCTGCTTCGTAGCCCCCGCCGGGCATCCGCTGGCCGACAAGGCTGAAGTGCCGCTGGATGTTCTGGCTCAACAGGAATTTCTTCTCACAGAGCGGGGCATGAGCTACCGTGACGCCCTCGACCAGCGCCTCGCTGCCCGCGGGCTGTCTGTCCACCCCTACATCGAGCTGGGCAGCGCTTCGCTGCTCTGCCAGATGGTGGAGCGCGGGATGGGGTTCTCCTTCCTGCCCGAGTACATCGTCCGTCCTGCCCTCTCCGCCGGGCGTATCGCCCGCCTCCATGTCCCCGACTGCGCTGTCACCATGCACCGGCAGCTGTTCTATCACAAGGACAAATGGCTCACGCCCCAGATGAAAGCCTTTATTGAGCTGGTAAAGCAATAAGCAAAAGCCCCGCACCACATCGTTCGATGCAGTGCGGGGCTTCCTCTTTGTACTTTCGGTTCAGCTCAGCCGGTTCATCCGGACCGCTACATAGGGGTCCGGAAGCTTGAGCTCCTCGGCCAGGTCCTCTTCCGTGTCGTACTTGTCTGCCGCAAGGCCCACGAAAACGCTGCAGCTGTCGAAGCGTCCATCCGGCGAGAGAGCCGTTATCTTTGCCTCGCCGTCGGCGACGGCAGTCACGACACCAGAAGCGTCCACGGTAGCGACGCCGGGATTGCTGCTGACCCATGTGATGGGTACATTCACGCCGTTCTCCACAGCGACAGACGCTGTGAGTGCCTCTTTGCTGCCCACCGTGCGGAGCAGCAGGTCGCGCTTGTTCAGAGTCACCTTGCCGACATCGCTGTTGACGGTAACGGCGCAGCGCAGCGCCTGACCGTTGGTGGCCAGCGCCGTGATGGTGGTGGTGCCGGGCTTCTGGGCCGTGACAAGACCCTCCGGATCCACCGTTGCCACCTCGGGGTTGCTGCTCATCCACTGGTAGGCATAGACAAAGGAGCCGCTCGTGTTGATGAGCTGCAGTTTCTGGCTGGGGTGGGCGTTGTTGTACTGGATAACGAGGTTGAGGGTGGTGTGGTCGAGGGCAGGCTTTTTGCTGGCCGCATCGCCGCTCTCCTTGCGGACAGTCACCTTGCAGGCAGCGCACTCGCCCCGGTCAGTGATGGCGGTGATCGTCGCCTCCCCGGCGTTGCGGCCGGTGACACGGCCATCGCCGTCCACGGTAGCCACGGCGGGGTTGCTGCTCATCCAGACGATGAAGTAGTAGTCGCTCTGCCCGCCGGTGTAAAGATAGGCTTTGGGGCGGGGGTCGTCTGCCGTGATCTCCAGCTCCATCTCGTTCACTTCCAGCTCAAAGTTCGCCGATGCTCCCAGCAATGCGGGGGACGCCTGGGCAGCAGGAGCTGCCAGAAGCAGCCCGCTCAGCACAAACGCCGCTGCAAGCCGTGTGATCTTATTCATAGGGTAGCACTTCCCTCCTTTGGATCAGGTTTATCGCAATGTGCTCTGCACATAATTCCCCTTACTATTTATTTATTGTACACGCACCCAAAAGAAGGGTCAAGTTCTTCGCCAGAAGTGTCACAATTTCGCGCACCTTTTCGTGAAAGACACTAAAACACCCCCGCCAAATTTATACAAATCGTGCAGACTGTATTTCACCAGACAGCAAAAGAGCCGCCGCACTTTATACAGGTGCGGCGGCTCTCATCGGACGGAATATCTGAAAAAACTCAGTAATTTTTGGCCTTCAGCTCAAAGTAGCTCTGGGGATGTGCGCAGACCGGGCACTTGAGGGGAGCAGACTTGCCGATATAGGTGTAGCCGCAGTTCCGGCAGACCCACACCTGCTGTTCCTCACGGGCAAAGACCTTGCCCTCCTTGAGGTTGGCGGCAAGGGCGCGGTAGCGTGCCTCGTGCTCCTTTTCGATCTGGCCCACCATCGTGAAGAGAGCGGCCAGCTGGGTGAAGCCCTCCTCCTTGGCCTCCGCTGCCATGCGGGGGTACATATCAGTCCACTCTTCGTTCTCGCCGCTGGCTGCCATGTCGAGGCAGGTCAGGGTGTCGGGAATGGAGCCGCCGCAGAGGGCCTTGAACCACAGCTTGGCGTGTTCCTTCTCGTTGCCGGCGGTCTCTTCAAAGATGGCAGCCAGCTGCTCGTAACCTTCCTTCTTTGCGACGCTTGCAAAGTAGGTGTACTTGTTGCGGGCCATGCTCTCGCCTGCAAAAGCTTCCATCAGGTTCTTCTCGGTCTTGGTTCCCTTGAGTTCCATAATCTGTTCTCCTCTCAGATAGTCTGACACTGCCAGTATGGGCTGTGTCCGGTTTGGTTTATTCTACGCACAGCCCGCTTTGTTCGGTACCGGGTGTGCGATAGGTCTTCCTTGTCTCTGAGGGTATTATACCAGAATTTCGGGCGGAAATCAAGAATTATTCCTATTTATTTTGAGAATATTTCCTATTTATTCTTTCAACTATGCTGCTTGAGTGCGCACACGGCGATGCTGAGAGCGCTCCATGCCGCCTGATACATCAGCACCGCAGCCACGCTCAGCATCCCCACGCTGCCCGCATAGGTCAGCAGGACGGCGATGGCCACCGAGAACCACACCGACACCAGCTGCACCGTGGTAGCGGTCGTCTCGGCGTTCTGGGCCTGCTCTGCGGCCCGCAGACCGCCGGTCAGGCTGGCAAAGCCGTTGGTGCAAAGGATGCAGCAGCCTTCGGAGCCGGTGTCTTTGGCGGTGGCAGCGCCCAGTGCGGCACACTGCTCCTGGTCCAGCAGGACGACCATGCCCTCGGGCAGATGGTAGGCGTCGGTGATGTGCCGTGCGGTCAGGGTGGGGTCCTGGCAGGACACCAGCAGCTGGATATTCTCTTTTTGCAGCTGTTCCAGACAGCGGGCGGCGTTCCGTCCCCCCACATAGCGGAGCACGAACATGGCGTGCAGACTGCCGGACACGGCCAGATAGAGGATCTGCAGCTCACCGTTCTTGGAGTGCTTGGCCTCATATTCCTCGTCGGGCAGGGGAACTTCTTCTTTTTCCATGTACGCACGGGTGCCGATGAGGATGCGGTTGTTGTCGCACCATGCAGAGAAACCGAGGCCGCGATGGACTTCCAGATCCTTGACCGGGTAGAGGATGTCGGTGCGGTCCTCGATGATCTGGCGGAACAGGCCGCTCAGGGTGTTGCAGCACTTGCTCAGGACGCTGGCCGAATAGAGGATGGCCCGGTCGATGCGTCCGCCCTTGAAGATGCGGATGTCCTCGAGCATGGCACTGTCCGGGGTGAACAGCTCATCGGCGTCAGCCTGAACGGTATCCACACCGCCCAGTTCCTCGATCGCCGCCCAGCCGGGGATCACCGCACCCGAGGCAGCGGCAGTCTGCTGCAGCCGCAGGGATGCAAAGCCTGCGATGAGGGTGGAGGACAGAGGCGAACCCATGCAGAGCACAGCGGTCAGCGCCGCAGCACCGCCGTTGAGACCGCCGCCAAAGACGCAGAAGACCAGACCGGCCAACACAGCCGCACCCAGCAGGATGTAATTCGTCTTACGGGAGCGGCGCTCACAGGCGCGGGGGCCGAAGCCCTGCTCCACCATCGCGTCGTCCCACTCAGCGGGTCGGCTGAGCAGCACCCAGGGGTCTTTTTCGTCCATGTCCTTGGAGAGGATGCGGATAAGGTCTTTGTCCTTGGCGCGGAACGCACCGCGATGCTCCGGACCGGGCTGCGCCAGTTTGAAGCCGCCCTGGACCGAGGCCAAAAGGACACGGTCGCCCAGCAGGGCAAGGAACAGCCCCAGCGCCGCAATGCCGGACAGAAGGGTGAAGCTGGACGCCTGATAGTTCTGCGCGTTCAGCAAAGCCACAGCGGCCTGCAAAAGCGCAGCGCAGGCTGCCATCGCGGGCATGGTCTCCATGCTGGGGCGTTCGCCCCGCAGCCCCTTCAGGCCGTCCCTCACGACGGGCCAGCCCACAGCCAGCGCCAGCGCCAGGAAGAGCAGATCAGCGGCATAGAAGGCCGCCGGGGCAGTTACGGGGTCAAGGCCGCCCAGCGGGCCGACAAGGCCCTCTGCGGCGAGGCCGAAGTGGAGCAGCACCAGTGCAAGGATGCCGCCCAGCGCACAGCGCAATGTAAGGGCCGC
>ERZ791821.593-NODE-593-length-29210-cov-67.311336_pt1 | contig 29210 bp, 26 predicted proteins | sample MGYA00510300_ERZ791821 | MGnify/ENA primary metagenome ERZ791821 (study PRJEB30046, sample SAMN00792034) | human gut metagenome | study: EMG produced TPA metagenomics assembly of the A metagenome-wide association study of gut microbiota in type 2... | reverse complement strand
TGTAGCTTATATTTGTCGTCCGTTCGTCACCAACTAATATTCAATTAAACAACAACTTAATACTTCATATATTCCTTTATAACATTATGGTCCTTAAGAACTTTTTCTATAACTGTTCCCTTTATCTTTCTAAGAAGTGGTTTTTTGATGTTATCAAGTACACCTGGAAGTTCTATTTCGAGTGGTGATTTGCCATCCATAAGCTTAACTGATGCATCAAGAAGATCTCTTACATCATATACACTTCCCCACACCTCAGGAACACCTCTGTCAACACCAAGAAGGCCATATACAGCCTCCATAGCTGTTCTGACTGAATACTCTGTTGTGAATATAGTATCTCTTGGTGTTTCAGCAAACTGTCCAAGGAAGGCAAAGTTGACACAGCCATCAGGAATAACATCTGGTCTGTCGCCCTTTCTTCTTGGCATAAAGAATGCTGTTATATATGGCATCATAGTAGGAGTTGTATTACAGCTATTCTTTGCCAGCTCATCTATCTTTTCTACTGGAATACCAAGATGATATAACCACTCTGCTGTTATTTCTTCACCTGTACATTCCTTCATAGGCTTCTTTATATAATCACCCGGTACATCGGTAAATAAGCTGTATACCCATACGCATACTTCATCCTTCTTCTGTTCCTTAAACTGTCCCTGTCTGTTTATAGTCCAGCTAAGAAGCCAGCTTGAATCCTTACAGCTTACTATACCTCCTGTAACAACATTACCTGTTCTTGGATCTCTTTTACAGATTTTCTTAATCTGGTCAATAATCTGTTCATTGCTTGTTGTAACTGTGGCTGATTCCCAGTTAGATTTGGCTACATCACCACAGAATTTCTCTGGATGTCCGAATTGTGGGTCCTGTCTTGCAATATTCTTCCAAAGACTCCAGCAGCCACTTGTTCTTACCTCTGCATCACCAACAGGTGCATGTGTATGATCTCCATATATAGTACTTTCTGTACAGCTTCCGTTTGTTACAAAAACAAGATCATTCTCTGTAAGATCAATAACTTCCTGTTTACCCTTAACGCTGCATTCTATCCTCTTTGCAATCTTCTTATTATCCTTGAATTCAAACACTACATTTTCAACTCTTGTATTGAACTTAAACTTAACGCCTGCTGCTTCAAGGTACTTCTGCATAGGCAGTATAAGTGATTCATACTGATTATACTTTGTAAACTTAAGAGCTGAGAAATCTGGAAGTCCACCAATATGATGAATAAATCTTTGTATATAAAGCTTCATCTCAAGTGCACTATGCCAGTTTTCAAATGCAAACATAGTTCTCCAATAAAGCCAGAAATCAGAATCAAATACCTCTTCATCAAAGAAATCTTCAATCTTTTTATCATAAAGATCCTCGTCCTTTGTAAAGAACAGCTTCATAATCTCCATACAACCCTTCTGGCTTAGATTAAACTTACCATCTGTATGTGCATCCTCACCCTGGTTAACCGTTGCCCTGCATAAAGAATAGTTTGGATCGTGCTTATTCAACCAGTAATATTCATCAAGTACAGAGGCACCCGGCTTTTCAAGTGATGGGATACTTCTAAACAGATCCCACAGGCATTCAAAGTGATTCTCCATCTCTCTTCCGCCTCTCATAACATATCCTCTTGTAGGATCATTTATACCATCACAGGCACCACCAGCTATATCCATAGCCTCTAATATATGGATATGACTTCCCTTCATCTGTCCATCTCTTACAAGAAAACAGGCTGCTGCTAAAGAGGCAAGTCCGCTGCCGACAATGTAAGCTGATTTATCATCAACGCCCTCTGGTTTTTCTGGTCTTGCAAATGCTTCATAATTACCATTAGAATAATATATTCCCTTACTATTCTTTTCATACTTTCCACGTTCAGTATTTCTGTACTCCTCACGTTCATTTTTCTGTATTTCTCTTATCTTCTTTTTCTCTGTACTGTTCTTAGTTTTAGCATTAACTGCTGCAACACCTGCACCTAATGCAAGCAGTGAGGCACCCACCTTTAAAGTTTTACTTCCAATTGATTTTTTACTCATATGAATCTCCTTTCTTCTGCAATACATTTATAGTTAATAAACCTCATAGTCAATGAGGAATTATTATCCATATCATTAATGTTTCTCATAATTCTCATAGCTTCTTTTTATCTTTGGAGTCTCGCTCCATATCTTATCAGCATATGGTTTCCAGTTATTGGCATATGGAACACATTTGCTGCAAAGATGCTCTGCTGATTCTGGTGACTCTAAATCTGTTGACTTAGCACCAGTTTCCTTTACCATCCTCTGTAGAATCTCAGGATTCTCAAGCATCGGACAAGGTCTTAAATGATTCTTATTAAACGGCTGATTTCTTCTATATGCCATAAATAATGGCTGATGCAGTATTTCAAGCAATGTATTGGTTCTTATGTTAGCTCCGGAATAGTGTATGAATACGCAAGGCTCCGCATCACCATTAGCATTGATATGGAAGTAGTTTCTTCCTCCTGCTATACATCCGCCAACAAACTCTCCATCATTCTGAAAATCAAATGTAAAAAGTCCCTGACCTGTTGTAAGACTTCTTATCTGTCTTATGCGGTCCTTCATATATATTCTTTGTTCAGGTGTTGGTAACAATTCAACAGATGCAGCATTTCCTACTGGCATATAATGGAAATACATCGCATATCTGCAACCCTTATCAACCATAAGCCTGATAAATTCATCACTTGTAACTGTTTCTGTATTCTTTGATGTGTAGCATATCGAAGTTCCAAATACAAGGCCATTCTTCTTTAAAAGGTCCATAGCATTCATAACCTTTCCATATACGCCATCACCTCTTCTTAAATCATTAACAGCTTCAAAGCCTTCAAGACTTATTGCAAGATATAGATTTCCAACCCTTTTCATCTCCTGACAGAATTCCTCATCAACAAGTGTTCCGTTAGTAAATGAAAGAAATGCACAATCATTATGCTTTTCACAAAGCTTTATAATATCGCTCTTTCTTACAAGCGGTTCCCCACCTGTAAACATATAAAGGTATGTTCCAAGCTCCTTGCCCTGTGTCACAACACTATCCATTTCTTCATATGTAAGGTTTAACCGGTTGCCATATTCTGCAGCCCAGCAGCCCGTACAATGAAGATTACAGGCACTTGTCGGATCCATAAGAATAAGCCATGGAATATTACAATCGTATTTTTCTCTCATTTTTCTAATTGTCTTTGTTCCATTAAGAAATGCTTCAAAGCCAAGATTTAGAACTATCGTCTTTAACACACCTGGATCAATTTCATCTAATGCCTTGTTAATATACTTATTAATTGCACTATCCTTGTCTTCTATCTTTTTTCTTATATTATTAAAATCAACATCTAGTTTTTCACCATCCATATATTTTTCTATAAAATCAACAAGCTTTAGTATCTCTTTTTCTCTGTCCTTATCAAGATTTTTTAATACAACATCTGTTACCTTGCTGACTGCAATTCTTCCTGCTTTATGTGTTATTGTACCCATATATATCACCATTCCTGTTTTATCTTAAATAATTATATAAAGTTTTACGTTATCCACGCAGCTTTCTATCCGTCTTAACTGTATTTACCACTATTATAAGATTCAATACTCCGTCAAGACACAGATTCAGTCCAATAAGTCTTATCATAACCTTTGTTGTTTCACCTGGCATAAGTATAAGCATGATTCCAACTGCCGCAACCATAATTGCCATAACTAACATCAACCACCAGCTGCTTATTCCAAATCTTTTCGAATCAAGTGATGTCTGTATCTTAAGTGTGGCATCTATCAGCATCACGATTCCTATACACGTTGAAAGTATCTGTACAATGCTTGAGGTTTTACATATAAATACTATGCCTACTATTGCGGCAACTATGCCAAGTGCCAGATCAAACTGAAATGCAAGCTGATATACATCCTTTGCGAAGTAGCCTATTATCTTTACAACTCCATATATTATGAGATATATACCAAATATTATGCATACTGCATTTAATGCAATTCCAGGTATCGCCAGCAGCACAAGTCCTACAATAATAAGACAGGCTGTAAGCACACTGTACATATTCTTTATTCCCTTTATGTCATTCATAAGCATCCCTCCTTATTGCTTCATCTGATATATAGACATTAATACTTTTCTGCTTTAATTCATATAGACGAAACAAGGAGAATGTACATAATTCGTACATTCTCCTTAATCTGTCTGAATATTAAATTTTTATAAATCAATTGTCATTCAATACATTCCGTCAATCCGCTTTGCCTGCCTTCGATATCATAACCGGAAGTGTTGCATCTATTGAATCTGCTATCTTACCTATAAAATGCTTAAAATCAGCCTTCATTCCACTTTCTATCCACTTATATGTACTTCCGATTATGGCATAACTGTAAAAATATGATATAAATTCAAGATCCTTGTCTGATATATTCTGTCCTTCACTCTTTCTTGCAATATATCCTCTTACTATCTCTGCTGTCACTCTTTCTAGATAATTCGTTACAATATCCCTGTTCTTTGAATTGTATACATGTATCACAACATCCCTATACTGGACTAACAACGAAGCCGCCTTTATGTATTCCTCGTAAAATGAACCACCTTCGGCTACATCTCTTAGATTCTCCTCTATTGCCTGCGTAAATATACTGTTTAATACATCATATATATCCTTGTAATTATAATAAAAAGTATTTCTGTTAATTTCACAGTCATCACATATATCTTTAACTGTAACCTTATCAATTGATTTTGTCTTAAGCAGCTCTAAAAGACTATTCATTATAGCTTTCCTTGTAAACTTAGCCATGTATACAACTTCCTTTAACTATATACTTTATAGTTTATTCTACACTATTTTTATCATATTTTCATCATATTTTTATCAAGCTTTCTTATAGCTTCTGTCATATAAGATAATCTGTATACCAATGTATACAAGCATAACTATCAGTATATATCCAAGCATATTAATCTGTCCTTCATCAGCTCAAATGAATTATATCAGTACAACTATTATCAGATTCTGAGGTTATTCCTTCAAGAGCTTTGACTGCATTATCCAGATCCATGATTGCTATAGATAGCGAAAATCTCCTGGAAAAGCATCTATATCGTGGATGTGTATTTAAATCAGGAATTATGAAAACCTCGGAAAATGTTAATATTACTAATATATCAGACGTACAATTACTTACAACAATCACTAACATGCTATTTGGTCAGACCGACATGAATAATAGGGATAAAAAATTAAGCAGAGAATATGTTGAAAAGCTACGTTTAACTGTGCTTGAATATATTAATCAAAAAACACTAAATGATAACCAGTTCAAAGTGTGATGGTTTAACCTCAAAACACATTCAAACACTTTAATAGACAATTCAATGCAGCAGCGTTAAGAGCCATTCCTCCCCAGCCGCAGATTCCAATGATTCCTATTTTATCTGGGTATCTGAAGGCAGCTTCAGCTATGAAAAAAGGAAAGAATTATTTGAAACCAGAAAATCGGCTGTTGAAACTGAAATCCTGGAACTTCAAAAAACTCTTTCCCTCTTAAAATTCAAATGCTGGTATTATGAAACAGCAATGAAAGATGATAACGAAGATGCTATAAATGCTATGTTACCTGATAAACTTCCAAAAAATATACAAAAACTATATGACAAAGGGCATGAATGATTAAAATATCCTGATCATTATAAAAAAGGTTTGGGTGTGTTAGATGTAATTACCAAATTCTTCACTAACTTTCCACCTTCTTCCGATTCCAAAGCTTCAGCAATTGTTCGCGAATCGGTGCATAATGTTCCCCAATAAGTCCGAAATCCATCTCCTTATAAGTCCAGACAGCACAGCCGATACCGAACTGTCGGAATACGGTATCCACATCCGTGAACCAGCGCAGGGTATCTTCTACAGGAGCCTGATCAATAACACCGAATTCTCCACAGTACAACATCACTCCGGCATTTTTTGCAGCAGTAACCGCTTCCATGACCATTTCCGTGATAAATTCTGTTCCCATGGTCTGTGACTGTGCCTTACAGACTACTTCTCCCTGATATCCGATGGGCAGCGACTTTGTACGATAATAGTCCATTGCTTCCGGATAATAGATATCTTCTGTTTGGCTAATGGTCGATACCCAATGTGCTTTCTGATGGGTAAACAGCAACGGCTCATAGAAATGAAACGTGAACAATATATTTTCATCCTTGGGCTTCTCTAACAGTTTCAATGTCTTCACACTATTCCATTGAATTCCGCCGTATATAATAATAGTGTCTCTGGCTATTCGACGAATAGCGTTCACCGTCTCCACAATGAGCAGATTCCACGCTTCTGCATTTTCCTGCTCCACCACTTCATTCAGCAGTTCAAACGCAACATGAGTCTCGTTTGCATAATGCTCTGCAATCTTGATCCACAGATTTACAAAACGCTTCTGCACCATTTTATTTGTAAACAGAATATTCTTTTTCTTATCTCCGGCATTATTAAAATCGTAGCCATACGCTTTATGCAGATCCAGTACAATGTTCAATCCCTGCCGTTTACACCATTCCACCACTCTGGTCACATAGGCAAACCCCTCTTCTCTGGTTCCGCCATATTCATCTTCCAGTACTTCATAATCAATTGCCAGACGTACATGGTCAAATCCCATGGAAGCAATCTTACGAATGTCTTCCTCCTGAATAAATGCATCGTAATGTTCTTTGCTATGCACACACTGAGATAAATAGCCACCTAAATTGATACCTCTCTCTAATTTCATGCTCTTGCCCTCCTGATTCTTTGCAACGGGAAATTTATAACCTTGCAGTTCTTCTTTTCTCTATCATATAATTTAAAACAAAATTCATATATCGTTTCTATGTTATTTTTATCATTTTTATGCTATATTATTTATAACTATCAGCGTGCCACTATCTTCACTCCACAAGTGAAAGAATCACATAGCGGTTTTGAAAAATACTGTAATAATTTCAGAAAGGTATCCATATGAACATTCCTCAGGAACTTCTCTATCAACAATATGTCCGCAGAGAATTAGAAACTTATCGCGCCCCTTATGATCCGGAACCAGAATTCTACAGCTATGTCAGGCAGGGAAATACTGAAAAAGTAAAAGAATTGTGTCGTGAATCTTTTCAGGAAAAGAAAGGTCTGGGTGTCCTCTCGGATTCTCCTCTGCAAAATCTGAAATACCACTTTACCATTACTGCTGCCATGCTGGCAAGATACTGCATTGAAGGAGGTATGGAAGTCACAGAGGCATATGATCTCAGCGACTACTACATTCATAAGGCGGATCAAATGAAATCAAAAAAAGAAATTTCCGCCCTGCACCCGCAGATGTGTCTGGATTACACTACTCGTATGGAAAAATTGCATAGAAATCATGCCTGCTCCCGTCCGGTTGCCCAGTGTCTGGAATATATCTATGATCATTTACATAATCGTATTACTGTCCCGGTACTCGCCGCTCATGCTGGCATATCTCCCGGTTATTTAAGTCATCTGTTCGCAAAAGAGATGGGAATTTCTGTCAGTTCCTATATACAGAATAAAAAAATAGAGACCGCTCAGAATATGCTTTGCCATTCCGATTATGCGATCTCTGTAATTTCTACTACCCTGGCATTTTCCAGTCAAAGTTATTTCACATCTGTTTTCCGGGAAAAAACCGGTAAAACACCAATGCAGTATCGTGCAGAACACTTCCGCACTTCCAGCATCAAATAAAAAGCTGGAAATATTCTTCCTCTGCCGTGTCATAACCAGATTATACATAAATCCCAGGTCAGCCAGAACAAATGCGGCTCCGTACAGTAACAGGTGCAAATTAAAGGACGAAACTGTCTTTTATATAACTAAAGTCTTTCAGCATTACTTCGCCAGGTTTATTTGCTATACAATAGTGCCATTAGATCATTTGAAATATAATGAACTATCTCTTTCATCTTCTCTAATGCCTGCCTTGTTACCCTTACCTCATATTCATTCATGCACTATATCTCCGGCTTTAATTGATTAAAAGCCTCATCAACAGATACAGAATCGTTCTTTTTTGCCTGTGCAAGCCCGGTCTGCATCATCGTATCAAATTCAGCTTGTGTTATAGAATCTCTTGTAACAAGTTTATCCGGAATATCTAGTGAAAATGGTACTCCATCACGCATAATAACCTGTCTGTAAGTCATATCTATGAATACAGATACAGGAATTCCAAGTCTGTCAAGAATTGCCTCTGCCTGCTTTTTTATATTCGGTTGAATTCGCGCTGTTACATTTGCAGTTTTTGTTGCCATAGTATGCACCTCCTGTTTCTTATAGTGTACCACCATATATTGCTTTTTACAATACAAATAATCCCTGCAGCTGTATTTCATATGCCTGCTCATTTATCTCCACATTCCGTATCATCTCAATAATATCGCCTTTCTCGAATACATCGAATGTAAGCGCTAAATAAAATAGAGGATTTATTTCTATCTCAAAACCATTCATAATTAGTACATAAATTAAATAATTATGGAGGTTGGATATGGGAATATCACCTTATTCGCTTGAACAGCGTTTTGAATTGAATTCATTAAAGACTGTTATAAAAGTGGTCTTTCTATCCCTGCCTGGTGTCATGATAATAACATTGCTCCTGGTACATTCTATGGCTGGATTAAACAGGTAACCAGTCATGGTTATGAAATACCTGATTCTTTAAACTATCATCCAGCTGTTAAAAGACAGGAAGTTGTTAAGTTACCTGTCATTGATGACATATGTGCTGATTCCTATATGAATGATTTTTCATCATTTAATGATACAGACAAGCTTTCAGTTCTGTCTGCACATATAGGAGGTATCACTTTGGATATTCCGCAGGATATTGATCAGGATTTCCTTACAAAAATTTTTAAATCTTTCAAGGAGTGCTTATGATTGGTGATATTTCAGGCGCGACTTCAATCTATATCATCACAGGGAAAACAGATATGCGCAAATCTATTAATGGTTTATGTGCCATTGTTTATGACATGATGGGACAGGGAATCAACAGAAACTCCATATATCTGTTCTGTGGTACACGGTGTGACAGAATAAAGATTCTTTTAAAAGAACCTGATGGGATAACACTTCTTTATAAGCGTCTTGACGTGAAAGGAAGATACAGATGGCCAAGGAATTCATCTGAAGTAAAGCCTATTACCTGGCGCCAGTTTGACTGGCTGATGTCAGGTCTTGACATTGAGCAGCCTAAGGCTATCGGAAATGTAAAATAGCATATCTTTGTATGCGTAAAAATGCAGCTGAATCCTTGATTTTGCTGCATTTTTCGTGTGTTTATGGTATACTTTAAATATCATAAATCAGGAGAAAAATCATGTCAGAGTCTGCAAAAGATATCCAGCTTTTGAAATTAAAAGATACCATTGCCCAACTGAATAATCTTATTAAAAACCAGTCTGAAATAATGGCTGGTCTGCAGAAGACGATAGATAATCTCCGTCTTGAACTTAGCAATAAACAGTCTGAACTTGATTATTGTAAAGCAAAACTGTTTGGAGCATCAAGTGAGAAATCAAAGACACCTTTTACGGGGCAATTGAACCTTTTTGGAGATATGGAAGATGACAGAACTCCTGAACTTATAGAGGCTGAAGATATAGAAGTTACAGCCCATAAAAGAACACGTAAGAAAAAAGCAACTTATGAAGAACTGTTTGGTTCTCTTACTGTCAGGCAGGTAAAACAGGATAACCTTAAGCCGGAAGAACTGATTTGTCCTAACTGTGGTGATAAGATGGCAGCTATAGGAACAGAAGTTGTACGTACAGAGGTTATATTCCATCCTGAAACACTTGAACGGGTTGAATACATAGCAACTACTTATGAATGTCCATCATGTAAGCTGACAGAAAATCCGTATTTTATAAAAGATAATGATGCAAAGCCACTGGTTCCACATAGTTATGTATCTGCCAGTCTTGCAACACATGTGATGTATTCCAAATTTATAAATGCAATGCCATATCACAGACAGGAAAAAGATTTTTTTACACAGTATGGCATTAAGATAAGCAGAGGAACAATGGCACACTGAACTATATTCTGCGCCAAGAATTACTTTGCACCAATGCTTGATTACTTCCACAGATGTCTGTCAAAAAGGAAGTATCTGTGTGCAGATGAGGCACCTATACAGGTCCTTAAAGAAAAGGACAGGCGTCCACAGACCAAGTCATATATATGGCTGTTCAGGTCTGGTGATGATGGAATGGCTCCCATCATCATTTATAAGTATCATCCTACACGCAATGGTGATGCAGCAGCTGATTTCTTTAAGAATAATCCTGACGGCTCTTATATCATGGCAGATGGATATGCCGGATATAATAAGTTGAAAGATTTCAACAGGTGTTGCTGCTACGCACACATCAGGAGATATTTTATAGAGGCAATTCCAAAAGGACATGAAAAAGATTTCACCAATCCGGCAGTCCATGGAATGCTCTACTGTAACAAACTGTTTGAGTATGAACGCAGTTACAGGGAGAAGGGATTATCCTATAAACAGATATATAACCGTCGGCAAAGGGATCAGAAACCTGTTGTTGAGGCTTTTTTGTCATGGATAATAATGCTCCGACCACAAAATGTACAAGATTTGATAGAGCAATAACTTATGCAAAAAATCAAAGTTCATATATGATGACATACCTTGAAGACAGCCATTGCAGTATATCAAACAACATGAGTGAGAATTCAATCAGACCCGTAACAGTGGGAAGAAAGAACTGGCTATTCTGCGATACAACTGATGGTGCAGATGCAAGCATGATGGTATTTTCATTATTAGAAACAGCCAGAGCTAATGGCATCAATCCATACAAATACCTTGAGTTCCTGTTGGAATCAAGACCAAATGAGAAAATGACAGATGAACAACTTAATAGTCTTTCACCATGGAATGAAAATGTAAAACAAATCTGTCAAAACAACTCATAGTAAATATTCGATAAAAATGCAATCTTGCGAGAGTTTTCGTAGATTGCATTTTTTTCAACGATACTATTTTATTTAGCGGTTACGATATTCCCACCATTCGGACTCCTATGGATATTATTGAGTTCATTTGAAAATATATTTTTTACGACAGTAATTTATCAAGCCACCCACTAAACTTTTCACCATGTATAATACGCTAATCACTATAGCCACATATAAAGTAAATCTTATAGTCACCTTATCGCTCATATAACCTATTGCAACGTTCTTAACATCATCTGATAGTAATGAAATAATAATGGCAATTAATGCAAAGATAGCCGAACATAGATTAAGATAGAAAGATGTCTTTTGCATTCTATATGATAATGTACTATTTCTGGCCTCCACATGTGAATTAACAACTAAAACAGTATCATCAATCAGCTTTTTACAATGTTCCACCGTTTTATCAAGATTCTCAACAGCATTCATTGCTATAGTTTTACCAGTACCAACATTATATTCACTTGGTTCTAGATACCCTCTACTTTTAAATTCATTTACAAATCTTGTAGCATACATTAATGAATTATCCGCATCTAATTTAATTTGTAGCCATGTATCTAAATTTGCATTCTGCCCACGCTGAATCCATACGCTTATTTGAGTAATCTGGTCCTCAATGGCATTTTTCAACCCGAGTACACATAGGTATTCAATAAAATGCCCTACTATGTCATGTGCAAAACATTCACTATCATATCGGTCGTTCTTATTTCTTTTGTAAATATAATCCAGCTCGACATTATGTTGATGCAATGAATTTATACACGCATCTTGTCCATTTATAAAATCACAAAACCTCGCTTCAATTCCTATGCTATTCCAAAATTCCTTACTAGAATTTCCATCTATATTCGTTTTAAAAACATTAAATGCTATAGGTTTATTATTCATTGAAAAGATAACGCTTCTGAAGTCTTTATGCAACTCTTCAGCTAATCTATATTTAATTTCTTCTAACAAAACTGCCAAGATTTTTTCTTTGTATATATTTCCTGGATTTGCTCCCTTACCTATTCTCCGAAATTGATACCATCTTAAATTCTCTATTCCAGAATAAAACTCGTGTTTAGCCCTATCACTAACGCACAATTTATTTATCTTGTCTTTCCATTCTTCGTTTATCCAAAATCTATAGACAATCCCCACAAAGGAAGAAGACAATGACAACATCTCAATATTTAATCTTGAAGCATACCTTGAAAATTCACATCCTGGCTTAAAAGCAAGTGTTGCAGCACTAATTTTAAAAAAAGAATTATGTACTTTCTTATAAATATCAACATTTGTCTCTTCTGTATGATTAAAACCGTAAACATATTTACCTTTCAGCATTCTTTGAATTTTCTTCTTAAATTCAGGCAAAAGTTCTTTTGGAAGTATATCTACAATTTCAATAGCTTCTAATTCAATAAATGGCTCTATCTTCTCTCCTGTCTTACAATTATATTGTGGCTCCGCACTACAATTTATCTCATAGCCACTACTTTCATAGTTGCCCGAATCCAACATAAACTCTTCTGATTCCTTCTCACGGAAGATTCTCCTATATACATTTCTATGTTTAATATACTTTTCTCGTAAGGCAATCATGATTTTATGTTTAGCAGGTAGAGCCTCATTTCTATAAACAGGGTTTGTTACCTTTATTCCAAATTCTTGATAGAATTCATCGAAGTCAACTCGCACATCATACATATGCAGCAAATCACCTCCTCTCAAAATTTCAAACTATTGCTCTGCGATTTTGCCAAGTATCTTATAAAGAGTCTTAACCTCTTCCTCGTTGAGCGTGACTCCTTTTCCCATCTTTTCATGATTTGGAGCCCAATCTCTTAAGTCATACTTTGGTTCCGCTCCGTTCCAAGAGATAAGATTTAATTCCTTCTGCCATCCCTTAGCACTTTCTGATAATACACCAAGTTCTTCTATAATTTCATATTTAATATCTGCCATAATTTTACATCTCCTATAAATATCTTTGCTCAACAATTTCTCTTTCTCTTGCTGATAAACCATAAATATCATATACCAAAGCATTCAATTCATCTTCACTCTTATAATCGTTCGGATTATCCAACATTTTATTCACAAATTCTTCTATGCGTTTTCTATTATCTTCGTCAATGCGAACAGGAATGTTATCAACTTCATATCCATTAACATTGCTATTAGTACTTAACTTTGCAAAATACCAATTTAATAAATGAGAATTAAGTAATCCAAGAAAATATAAATTATAATTACCACACATTAAATAGTTTACTGAATTTGCACAATATTCACCCTCTTTAGATATCGACATTTTCAATCTATATTTCTCATTTACTCCTGTTATACCCTGCATAACTATTCTTGACTGCAAATGATGTTGACTTCTTGGGGTTTTATTCTCTTTTAAATACAATTCACTATCCAAAAAAAGAATATCTCCTTGACTTATATTATCTGTTGTGTAGAACTTCTGTACTTGAGCCCCTCTAAGCATTCTTGCATAAGTATCTTCAAGATGAATATACTTTTTATTCAAAGATAAATCTATCTCTCCCGTATAGCATTTTGAATATTCTGACATACGAGAACTACCTTCACAAATTTTCAATAAAATACTATATTCATCTGGTGCCATAAGTGGTATCGTAAGTGATTCTAAATCAATTGTCTCAATATCCTTCCTTGACATCATGGTTTTTTGTGATTTTAAATCAACAAATCTATCTGTGCTTATACGCATTGGAAATTGTTCATCTTCTTTTGCTAAAGTTTTTGAAGAACCTAAAATGCATACTGACATTTTTGCAGATTTAAACACTCTTTTATTTTCATTATCCCTTTCTGGAAAGGCCTCTAAATAGTCAATTTTGTTCTTATTAAGAACAAATTTTCTCAATTTTGCAGCACTCAAATCACACATAAAGGCCATCGGGAATATAAGCGAAAGGTGACCATCTTTACGTAATATATCGTATGATTTGCATATAAATAATCTAAATATATTTATCATTCCACCTTTTGCTGGTTTATATATATCACTTTCCTTATAACACTTTAGTTCAAATTCATCTGCTTTTATACTTTCATTTTGATTTTGTTTTTTATTTAATAAACCATAGGGTGGATTACCAATCACAGCATCAAATCCACCATTTTTCTTAAACACCTTAGGGAAATATAACTGCCATAAAATAAATGGTTTAGAATTTTTATCTAAAGATTCTATATAACAATTTTCTAATTCATTATTTCCTTTTATCTGCTCTAAAATTATTTCATTGTAGATTTTCTGTATTTCTTTCTTGATTTCCTCTTTATCTGAATGTTCTTTCGTAAAAAATAATTTATCTTGTAATTCTATTAAGTGAGAAATCAAACTATCTACACCAGGTTGAAAAATACTTTGCTGTACTCCATTATCATTTCCTAAAATATTACTTTTAGTGATAAGTTTTATACCTTTAAACTCATCCATTAAACTATTTCCACAAATAATATTGCAATCCAAGTTAGGCAACTGACGAGGCTTTGTATGGGCATCAAATTCACCATTACCTGCATTGTCAGAAATCTCATCGTCAATTACTATGGAGAGCCATAATCTTAATTTTGCAATATCAACAGCACTTGGCTCAATATCACATGCAAAAATACAATTTTTGATGGTGTTTACCTTTAAATCATAAGACTTTCGTTCATACGCATAGAATGTTTTCTTCTGGAAACCATTCATTTCAATAGCCATATATTCTGTAAGTACCTGTCTCGCTCTTACAATCTCATTGAGCATACCAAGAGGAAATGCTCCTGAACCAACAGCTAAATCTGCTACTTTTACATTTGCAAGTAAATCATCAATTTCTTTTAACCTGTTTACGCCCTTCTTATAACTGAGAATTTCTTCTGATATGAGTAAATCTTTATTCTTATCAAATTCGTAATGGCTCTTACCAGAAGCATCAGTTACTTTGAGTGTCTTTGCGGTGTCCTCATCTCTAAAATATTCCCCATATAGGATAAAATCTCTTATCGCGTTTTCAGAAATTCCAGTCTTTGTAACGAGATGGTTTATCAGCGTTTCCTGACACATATAATGAACAATTTCACGAGGCGTATAGAATGCACCCTTTGATTTTCTGTCTTTTACATCTAAAAGGTTTTCAAATACCTTACCCAACATCTCCGGGTCGATAGCAACTTCACGCTCCATTGGTTCGTCTTCATTCATTGTAAAGTTGTACCTATCAAAAATATCAAGAATACCGTCAGCTTCCCTCTTTCCTTTAACGTCTACATTAGAAAAAAGACTATTAGGAATATTAAAATTATTGTTCTCCCACTCATAATTATCAAGCTGCTCAAATAATCCACCATTTAGGAAAGGTATTCTCCTATGAAGCGGAGGATAATAGCCATTCTCACCCCGATTCAGATTAAGTCCTGTATAGAATAATGGCTCAAGATAATCATCAAAATAATTTTTACCCGCATCAACACAACCATCAAACATTTTTCTCATAAAATCTTTAGGACCAGTTCCCCAAGGCTTCCCTTTTACAATACCTGCAAGGAAATCTTCATCTTCATTAGATAATGCACGAAGTTTTTCAAATACAACTTTATATGAACCATCCTCCTGTGGTGCATACACTGAGCCTACTATGTCTCTACTCTTCTGTCCTCTTGCAAAAAAAGCTCTTTTATACTCCTTTTCCGTCATTGTAACAGGAATAGCATCTACACCAAGCCATCCTTTTTTCTGAATAAAATATAAGAACACAATCTGACCCAACAATTTCTTTGCAAACTGTTCGCTTGTAAAATTTCTTATTTGTGCTTCCTGCATGAAATCCTCATTACTCTCAAGATATTCACGCAGCTCATGATACTTTTCGCAATACAACTGGAAAAACTCATTTGTAACCTTTTCTACACTGAATGCTTCTTCAAGTTCATCCATACCAGGGTTATTTCTATCATCCTGAAAAATAGGGAATAAACGTTGCTTAGCGGTATTACAAGGCTCGCCCTTGCCAACAAGGTATGAATATCTTTTTGCTGGTGTAAGTTTCTCCGTTACCTTGCCCTTTGAAAATTCATAATCTAACCTAATAAATGAAAGTCTCCATTTATCTGGTTCCTCTGAAGTATAGAATGCAACCAAAGCACCGGCACAATTACCAGCTTCAATAAGTGGCTTTATAAAGTTTCTCTGCATGGTTCTGGAACGCTCTACTGAATCGCCTTTTTTAAGGGCTACAGAAAATATTGCAATCTTTTCTCCGTTATCTCCCTGATAATTTCCGATATGAAAATATCCGTCCACATAGTATGAAAAATTATTATAAACCTTTTTATACTGCGTAGGAGCTACAATATCCATATCGTTTAAAAATTCACGTACAAAATCCACAAACGAATTATGATTATATGGGTTTGTGAGTACTGCTTCAAATATATCTGTTTTTCTACTCATTAGTTCTTAGCTCCTTTCATGTAACAAGACAGAATAACTTGCTTTTCTTCACCTTCTGCCCTGCTTGCCACCTGCTTACGTCCTGCAAAATATTTGTCATCAACTTGAGCGACAATCTTATGATATGCTTCTACTCCATCTGCAACATTCTTAATACTCTTTAGAATATTCTTGGTATCATTTGAAGGGACATCCCCATTCTCCCATATCTCAATCATTCTCTTTATTTTTTCTTCTTCATCATCCGTAAATGTCCTAATAGTCTGTAACAAAGCTCTTAGATAACGAATCATCTTCTGGTCATTAGCAGCTACAGCTGGACGTGATGTGGTAATCACTTCTTCTACCGTAAGCGATTCATCGAAAGCATCATTATTTGAATCATAGTGTTCAAAATACTTTTTGCCTACGCTTAACTTAGGCTCATCAGATTCGCACTTCAAATATGAAACTGCATCCATAAAAGAAATCTGTCTTGTTTCTGTTTCACCAGTTATAAAGAACGATTTAATGAAGCCTTTCCTTATAAAACTTATAGTTGAATCTTCCTTTACTTTATCAGAATTTCTACCTGTCTTTGCTTTCTTAGGAAGCTTCTTTATCTTGTCAAAGAGATTAACATCATTATCTCTAATCTGACGGATAATGGCTAAGTATGCTAATTCTGGATTTGAGCTTTCTTCATCAGCATTCAAATCGGCATTCAAATCTTGGAACAACTTCTGCGAACTTACCTGTTCCTCATCTGATAAATATTTAAAATCTTCTCCTAATGTATCATGAAATGCCTGTAATTTTTCCATAATGCGGTCTTTCAACTGTAAATGCTTACTACTCTGAGCAGTAGGGAAAAAGTTAAACACGAATATTTCCGTATATTCTGTACCGACACGATTGATACGACCAACACGTTGCATGATTCTTGTTGGATTCCAAGGCAAATCATAATTTATTAAAGCATTTGCTCTATGTAAGTTGATACCTTCTGCCAATACATCAGTAGTTACCAGTACATCAAACTGGTCATTATCTCTGTCTTTTTGCTTAGGATTAAAACTATCTTCAATAGCTGCTTTTAATATCATTGTGCTTGAACCTGTGTAAGAGATTACTCTGTCACCAAATATTGGGCGAAGCTCTCTTTCCAAATATTCAGCAGTTTCCTTAGATTCTGTAAAAATTATCTTTTTGTTTCCAACAAGTTTTTTATTTTCATTTAATTCTTTCTTAAACTGTTCAAGTTTTGGGTCAAAAGAAATATTAGTCCACATATCACTGAGATATTTAAGTTTTGCTAAATCCCACTTTAAATCTTTGATAAACTGTTCTGTAAAATCTGTTGATTTGAAGTGCATTACTGTCTCTTCTTCAACCAATTTCATCAACTTATCATCATCACCGCTATCAAGCAAGTCATATACATCAACTTTCTTGCTAATGTACACTTCACCAGCATCATACATTTCTAAAAACTTTTCATAAGATTGCTGGAATCTAGCAAGTGTATTCTTAAATGCAAAAAAACTACTTTCAAGACGCTTTACAAGAATGGATTTCATGAATCCACCCATATTGTGCTGTGCAGCTAATAAGGTTGCATATTTCTTCGTATCCTTAAGATATGTTAATGGTTTATATCTGGAATATTTAAAATTCTTAATCACATCAACAGTTTCATTAAATACTATATTTGTATCATCATCAAACTCATAAGCAATAGGAATTGGACTTCCTAATTTAGGGAATGACAGTCCTTGCTTTTCTAGGTCATCTTTGTAATATTCCATAATCTCGCCGCGAGTTCTTCGAATCATTACATGACGAAGTATCCTGTCCCTGATTTCCTCTGAGTTAGCTCTAAGCTGGTCAACATAGAGTTGTGTTCCCTTTGAGTATTTATTTTCTTTTCTATGCAATTCCTTAAAAAAAGCTTCGAGGTCCCTTAATCCGATAATTGTACTGTCATGCTTAGGCTGGAACAGATACAGTTGATTTTCAATATCACTAGAATAATTGTTAATAGGTGTGGCAGAAATAAGAACCACCTTTTTACTATAGCATATCTTATGAAGATTACTAAAGCTTTCTGTTCCCTGATTTCTAAATCTATGTGCTTCATCAATAAAAATGTATTTAAACTTATCTACACCTTTATCAAGAATCTTTTCCAGCTTTCCTAATGACTCTACTTCGGCAGCAACATCAAATTCAAGAAGAACTTCTTTCCAGTAATCTACCAGTACAGGAGGACATATAATGAGCTTCTTTCCCTTTGGTAATGCCTTAGCTAACATAGCACATATATATGTCTTACCCAGACCTACTACATCCGATATAAATACACCATTATATGTTTCCAGTATCTTGCGTGCCTGTACAACAGCATCAAGCTGATACTGCAATTTCATATATCCATCTGGCAGCAAATCATCACCAAGCAAGTCCTTATCTGAATTAATCTCTTCTTTAAAAAACTCATACAATGTCTTCAAATATATTTCATATGGTGTAATATCATTGCGAAGCCATGTTTTCTTTTCCACTGCTTCAATGTATTCATCAGTAACTGGCACTGATTTAGCCCATAAAACTTCAAATTTTTCAAGAGCAAACTGCACATCTCTGCTATCTTTAAGCTCTACATTGAACTCTAGATTATTCTGTAACCCAGCCTCAGAAAAATTGCTAGAACCCGTAATAACACTTCCATATGTATCAGGTGTTTTATCCATATCCTTACGCATAATATAGACTTTTGCATGAATAGGTGCATCCACATACATTCTCATTTCAAGTTTTCCGTTCCTGAGCCACTCAATAAAGGTGCGTACTCCCTGTTCAATAGAAGCATTTGTTTCTGACTTTTCAAATTCATTTACAACATCTTCGTTAAATGCTTCCTTAGCTTCCTTTGTTGTCAGCTTATCAAAGGCAATCTCATTATTCGCCCTGTCAATAATCTTCACCGTATACTTATCTACATTAAGGCCAACAAGAATACGAATCTTCTCAACATCTGCCATAGCTTCATACATCTTAAAAAATCCGCTAGTTCTAAAATATCCTACAAGCACATCAAAGAACTGTGTATTACTCTTCAATATATTGCTAAATCTGTCATAAAGATTTCTATCTGGCTCGTTAGTGAAAAAAGTTAAATCAGTATGCATACCTTCACTCCTTAGTAGTTAATATCAAGTACTATTCTGGTCGTTTATTTGCTTTATATCGTGCATCTGCTGGCCTAGTTGCATCTGCTGGTAACAACCACATCTTTCCTTTTTTTATTGCTCCATCTATTCTTCCTTCTGTGCATAAAACGCCAATTCTTCTAGAAGAAAGATTCCATAACTTTGACATTTCTGTTGTTGTTAAATATTCCATAATAACCTCTTACCATTACAAAAACTACATATTTACAAAACTATTTTTCATCATAAGCTTTATATCTTCCACCTTTACCTCTCCTGATTCCTTGAAATAATTTCTTTTGTCCTGTACGAGTAATTGTGAATCAACTAAGACATCCTGTATCGTATCAAGATTATCTTTCGTAGCTAACTTAACAATAATATCCGTAATAACAGCATCGCAGTATATATGCAAGTGTTCTCCTAATACTTGTATTTTTCTATCTCTTTCACCAGCATGGACTATTCCATTTCGTACTCTGTATAATCGATAAATATGCCATTTTAATCTTTGCGAATATTTTTCCGATATTTGGAATAATCTATCTCTATTCTCTCTCAAGCAATACACTTTATAAATACGTTGTCTAAGGTTTGGATATAATGTTATTTTTTCAAACAATTCCTCTCTTTCACGTTCATATTTACCTAATAATGTAAAACAAGCAATCTTATAAGCTTCATCACCTTCTTCGGGTATCAATAGAAGAATTTTTTTATAATCATCCCTTGATAATGCATTTTTTAAATCACTAATAATCGCTTCGAAATATTTTCGAAAAAAATCATTTTGAAGAATAGGCAATATACTATTAATGACCTTTTCAACTTTTGAATCCCCTTTCGAATCCTTTCCAACAATTTCTAAAGCAGACCATAAATTTAAAAATCCATCTTCTAAATCAACTTGTCTTAACGCCATATTATGTAGCATAATAATTTTTCTTATCGAGGTATATGTTTCAGCTGTTTTTGTTTGGCATCCTAAAATAGCTGCGTCAATCGTTGTTCTCAAATCAGTTTTTGGTTCAATTTCAATATTTTTAAATCCCTCGGACAATACTGGTATATATAATTCTTCCTCCGTTTCACAATTTCTTACATAAGCAGTCTTGCCAATAATTTCTTTATTTCTATTGCTTATAACTCGATAAAAACTAATAAAAATTTCAAGTCGAGCATATGCAAATTCGACTGCTCTATATGAATCAATTGCGTCAACATTTACACAACCAATAAATGCTTTGTTGTCTTTTTTTCTAAGTTTTTCAAAATACCCATCATCAATATATATTATTTCCAATCGCTGTTCTAATAGTTCTTTATATTTTAAAAAGGAACCCATAAATAGAAAATACACTTTAAATCTCTTTGCTTTTAAATTAAACTGATTGAGAAATTCCGTAATTTCCGATTGAGGATTTTCTACTACATTTGTAAATCTATTCTGCAAATTTCTATAAATATATGAAGATGAGTATCCAAAATCAATCGTTGAAGCTATCCACTTTCTCAGATAAGAATTTATCTCCTTTTTATTCTTAGGATTCTTAACTTCATCAAGAAGAGCCTCTATGCACCAATTATAATACTTTTCCAATGTTATATTAGAATGCAAATAGAAAATAGTTTCTTTAGTATTTGATTTTAATGAATTAATAATTCTTTCAATAAAGTTATTTCCATATTTCTTTTTTATTATTTCATCTGTTTGAATGCTCTGTGATAACTCAGATGCAACTATTTCCAAATGAAAGGATTGAATATTTTTATCATTTGCCAACTTAACATATTCTTTTATTAATGTAGCCGTATTATGAATAGGGGCTCTATCTATGTCATCTGAATAATGAAACAACATAGATTCCAATCTTTGTATCAAAAAAAGTATTCCATCATATTTTCTATCCCAATTTTGAATTGTATATTTCACAAGCATTCTCCTTTGCACGTTTTTTTATTACATTATATATCGTATTCCTTTATCGGAATAATAGCAAGTAAAAATAATCCTCACTAGTATCTCTACCAGTAAGGTCAACTATCATATCGCCCATTCCATGAGCATCAATTTGCTTATTCTTTACATCGTTTGGCGTATGGCGTAACTCTTAACACCCTACACCCCTAGTAAAATCAAGGAATTATTTATCCAACGACTTCATTGTCGGAATTTTATTGACATATCTGTAATATGTACTCTTACTCATACCAAGCTGTTTCATCAGTTCAAACGGACGAATTTCTCCTGACACCACATTCTGATAATGCTCTGAAAATTCATCAATCGACATCACCGCTGGTCTGCCGTAATCATCCCATTCTCCACGAGCCTTTTTAAAATCTATACCTTCACGCTGTCGTTTCTCTTTCTTCTCAATCTCCGCCTGTGCTATAGCTGCATATAGCTCTATCAGCATATTATTGATGGTTTCCATCAGCATACGAGCCATAGCATTATCCAGCTTTGATAAATCCATAAGTGTAGTTGGAAGTTCCAGTATCTTTACACGGATGCCATTATCCCTGTAATACTGCAACTCCTTTAATGTCTCCTGCTTATTTCTACCAAGCCTATCAACCTCAGTAATAATTAGCTCGTCACCAGCTCTTAATACATCCTCTTTCAATACCTGATACCTCGGACGATTAAAATTCTTTCCTGTCTGCTGGTCAGTAAATATCTTTTCCAGCTCCAGATTGTTCTGCTCACAATAGGCTGTAATCTCCTTGATACCTCTGTCTAAATGCTGTTCTCTTGTACTTGTTCTGTGATAACCATATCTCTTCATGATTATTTGCTCCTTTCCTTAGTCCTGAAATGTGTACTTTTTGAAACTACAAAAAAAGGACTGCTAAACAGTCCCAAAATGTATGGACATCCCTTTAAGGAACGTCCCAGTATTTATGTATGCCTTTTAGCACCACCTACTTAAAAAATGGGTATAAAAAAAGAAGGTGTATTTCCACCTTCCTTAATATTAATCAGCAATAATCGTTAATGTTTCTAAATATTTTCTTACTTTTTTATTAACATCATTCAACCTATTTTGGAAATCTTCTGACATACCAATTTCATCTTCTGTTATAATTTTATTAATTTCCACGCATTCTGCTTCATATTCCTTTATTCTAGCAATAATTCCCCAAAACAAGGTATTTGCCAGCTCATTTAACGCAAGATATTCATTATATATTTCCTCAGGAATAAATGGTGCATTTTCAAAAAGCAAATTTTGAGCAGTACTATTTACACTAATTATTCTACTAACTTCTTCCATAGAAATTATATCATCTTCTTCAATAGAAATAATACGATTGCCTATTCTCTTATATGCAAATGATGATAACTTAACTGCTACAGAGAAAAATGCTTTTGATAGTTGTTTATATATCTGGTATTCATTATCAAATTGAGTTTTTGATATATATCTACGATGTTCCATTATACTTTTGTACTTTTCAAATTCTTGCTCAAATCTCTGCTGATATTTTCCATCAATACGTTTTGCAATTCTCTCTGAAATAAAATTTGCTAATGCACATATTATTACTCCAGAGCCACCCACACTTATAATTATTGATGTTGCAATTGCAATAATATCTTTAGCTATCATAATTAGTTCTCCTATGCAAATATATCTATTCTGCCATTATCTCTTATCAATTTACATTCTTTCTATTTTATAAGATAATCTTTTTCATCATACATTAATATAACTTGATAAAACAACCTCACCAGACAAAATCCAGTGAGGTCACATAATTACGCTTTCTGTTTCGGTACAAACTCAATCTTAAGAGCCATTCCCATACCATCCGCTAATCTTTTCAGTAAATTGACAGAAGGATTTCTTGTTCCATTTTCAAGCTTACTAATATCAGCCTGATTAATACCAGTACGCTCCGCAAGTTCTTTCTGTGTAAGATTCTGTGATGTTCTTGCATCTACGATAGCTCTGATAACATCCATCTCTGGCTGAATCGCTTCATACTCTTTTCTAAATTCTTCATCCTTCAACTGATTAGAAAGCATATCATCAAATGTTCTCATTCTTCATCACCCTTTCTATGAAATCTTTTCTTCTATCTTTTGCAATCTGTATCTCCTCTTTGGGAGTTTTCTGTGTTTTCTTAACAAAACCATTCGTCATTATAATTTTTCCCTCATAATAGAAAAAATATAATACTCTGGTAATATCGCTTCCGAATTTGCATCGCAATTCAAAAATACCATCTTCCAGATGCTTGCTATATGGTTCCCTAAGCATATTTCCTTTTTCCTGCAAAATTCCCATCAAACCATATATCTTAGCTCTCATCTTAGGATTAACAGAGTCAAGAAATTCCTCTACAGGAACTTCTCCATTTTCTTTTTCATATGCAATCAATTTAAAGTCCGCCATGCAATCTCCTTTGTAGTTATTATATGGCACATATGCCATATTGTCAATTATCCATTTAATCTAATCATACCTACCTATTTCTCTAAAAAACGTGTAGTAAGTGTGTCGTAGAGCACTGTTTCAGCTAAGGAATGGCTTATTTACAGGCTTTGTGGGAGTATCTATTGATATTGCCGTGGCATACTAATATACAGTTACCAAATCAGCTTGAAGTGCCTCAACGCATCCTTAATATACTCCACCTTCTCCTGTGGACACTGTTTCACCTCTGGAATCTCTTTCTTGGATTTATTGTAGTTCTCGCCCATGTCCAGACCACACATACGCTTTACCTGTGCAATATAAGAAGTATGCACATTCACACCATACTTGTCCTTCACATATTCCTTAATCTTTGAATAAGTAGCCTTTTCCTCTGGTGTATAATTACTCTCTTCATCAGGCTCCATTGTCACCTCAATCTTAGGTGCATCTTTTTTGAGGGATAATTTGACAACCGTCTCGACGTGGCCAGTATTAGGAAACATATCTATACAGCAGCCCTTTTTTACCTCATACCCGCTCTCCTGCAACATAACCAGATCCCTTGCAAGACTTGTAGGCTTACAGGAAATATACACCATAGAATCCACACCATAATCAATTATCTTCTTAAGTGCCTTAGGATTGATTCCATCTCTTGGCGGATCAAGAACTATAAAATCTGGTTTATCCTTAATATTATCAAGTGCATTAAGTACATCGTCTGCTATGAATTCACAGTTATCAAGCCCATTTATGCCTGCATTTATTTTAGCTGCATCAACTGCCTCGGATATTATTTCGACACCTATAACTTTTTTTGCAACAGGAGCTAAAATCTGTGCTATAGTACCTGTTCCACTATAAAGATCAAAGATAACCTTATCCTTAGTTGTTCCGACATAATCTCTTGCCTTAGAATACAGAACTTCTGCACCAAGCGAGTTAGTCTGAAAGAATGAAAATGCTGTAATCTTAAACTTTAGTCCAAGCAGCTCTTCTTCAATATAATCTCTTCCATATACTATATCTGTCTTTTCATTGATTACAGCATCTGCAACACTGTCATTATAAGTGTGTAAAAATCCTACAATCTCACCATCCAGCGATAATGCTTTTAATCTGTCTGCCAACTCATCCATAGGAATATCGTTAACCGTAGTCGTTACAATATCCACTAGAATCTGACCCGTTTTTACTGCCTTTCTTACAAGCAAATGTCTAAGGTAACCTTCATGCTTCATTTTATGATAATATGTAAGCTTCTTCTCCAAAGCATAATCATATACACATTTTAATATTTTTCTGTAATCATTATCCACAATTTTACATTCTGTTACTGTGACTATGTCATACATACTATTTCTTTTATGCAGTCCAAGTGCTATAGGACCATCCTTTATTTCATCACCAAACGAATATTCCATCTTATTACGATATTCACTTGATACCGGACTTCCAATTATTCCTTCCCAGTCATAATCTGTCTTTATAACAGGATCCAGAATCTTTTTAACTGTGGTTTCTTTCATCTTTAGCTGTTCATCATAACTTACAGTCTGATATACACATCCACCACATTTTCCGAAATGTTCGCATCTTTCGTTTGTTTCTGTATCTGACTGTCTTACAACTTCAAGAAGTCTTCCTTCACATTTTCCATGCTTCTTTTTATTCACCATAAATGTAACTGTCTGTCCTGGTATAGAATTCTTTACAACCGCCTTTTCCTTTATCAGTTGTCCATCTTCCTCTATTTCAACTATGACATTTCCTTTATTAGGAAAATCAACACTTTCTACATACCCTGTATATATACCACCTTTTTTCATTTAGAATTTCCTTTCATATATCACATGAATTCATATATATGTATATTTCTTATCCATACAGGTAAAAAGACCACTGACCGATTACATAACCTGCCAGTGGTCTTATATACATTATATTATTCTGACTAACTGATACGCTGCTGATTAATTCTCAAAGTCTTTATCAGCTTCATCTTCATCATCAAAATCATCTTCAAAATCATCATCATCGAAATCATCATCGAAATCATCAAGATAATCTGGTGTGAAATATCTGTATATAGCATATACGATTGCTGCTAAAGCTGCAACTGCTCCGATTACTGCTAAAACAATAACAACAACATTATTTTTGTTCTTTTCTTCTACATCTTTCTTATGAAGAAGTTCGTTCAGCTTACTAGCTGCTATAAGTTCTTCAATCTTATCCTTATTCATAACAACCGCTCCTTTCCAGTCACATAATAAAGTAAATATATTGTATCATAATCATTTTTATTTGTCACCATATTTAACTACATCTTCAAAATCTTATTTAGTAACTTATTTAATTATATCTTCTTTTTTAATCTTCTTTAATCACATATTTAACTAAATCTTCTTTAATCTTGCAAATCCTGCAAGCATCTTTTTTAAGCCGAATTCATCAAACTTTACAGATACCATATAGTCACGTTCACCATGGTCTATAGATATTACCCTGCCTTTGCCAAACTTACTATGTTCTACAGTATCACCTACAGAATAACCTAGTCCGCCTGATGCTTCTTTTGATAAGCTTTTTCCTGTATCTTCTGATGATGAAGCTTTAATGGTTGTTTTTTTTAAGTCAAATATATCCATAGGAAATTCTTTTCCGAACCCAACCTTCTTGTTTACCCCAGCATTAGCTGTATCTCGTATAGCTTTCTTTGCTGAACCATATATAGTATTACCATATCCACTGCTCTTATACATTCCACCCGGCTTTGAAGCGCCACCTATCTTTACTCTGCCAGACTGCTTATATGTAGTATTTCCACTTCCATATCTGCTGAGTGCCGCCTTGGCATTAGCTCTTATATTATAGGCAGGCTGTTCTTCTGACTCATCTTTTCCACCATAAGATATTTTTCCTTTATATCCGGAACTGTTATTCTCTATATTAAGATATTCATCTGGTATCTCTTTGATGAATCTTGAAACCTTATTCATCTGTGTTTCACCTCGTACCATACGCATTTTGGCACTACTCAGATTAAGTATTTTCTCAGCTCTTGTTATACCTACATAACATAATCTTCTCTCTTCCTCAATCTCTGTTGGATCATCTGATACTATGGTCATATAGCTTGGGAACAGTCCGTCTTCCATACCTGTCATATATACTATAGGAAACTCAAGACCTTTAGCACTATGAAGTGTCATAAGCATAACCTGTTTTTCTGATTCATTAAGATTATCTATATCTGCTATAAGCGCAACCTCCTCTAAGAAACCACTTAGCGTAGGTTTTTCGCCTTTTTCCTGACATCCAGTTTCATAACTCACTATTTTATTAATGAATTCATCAATATTCTCCTGTCTTGCTTCTATCTCCTCTGCGGTTTCACTTTCAGCAAGACTTTCTATATATCTTGTATCCTCTAATACTGTTTCTGCCAGTTCTTTAAGACTCATGAACTGCTGTTTAGCCTTTAATGAACTTATAAGCGTAACAAATGGTTCTATCTTTCCTGCGCCTCTTTTTATAGTATCTATATTATCTGCTTCACATAATGCCTGCCAGAACGTATAAGCATTCTGATCGGCATATTCCTGGACACGTTCTATAGTAGTTGCCCCTATTCCTCTTTTAGGAACATTTATGATACGTCTTACAGCCTGTCCATCCATGCCATTATCTATTGTCTTAAGATAAGCAAGAATATCCTTGATTTCTTTCCTCTGATAAAAGCTTATACCACCATATATTCTATATGGTATATTTTTCATCATGAGTTTTTCTTCAAGCACTCTCGACTGGGCATTTGTTCTATATAATATTGCAATATCATTATAATTCCATCCATCTCTTACGAATGAACTTATACTGTTTACCACGCCATCCGCTTCTTCATATCCATTTTCATAAAGTGTGTAATTAACTTTCTCACCCTCACCATTCTCAGTCCACAGACTTTTCGACTTTCTTCCAACATTATTCTGTATAACCGCATTGGCTGCATTAAGTATGGTCTGAGTTGAACGATAATTCTGCTCAAGCTTAATAACCTTTGTTCCCTCAAATGTATTCTCAAAATTAAGAATATTCGTAATATTAGCTCCTCTGAACTTATATATTGACTGGTCATCATCACCAACAACACACAGATTACCATACTTTGCTGCAAGCATAGACACAAGTTTAAACTGTGAAGTATTCGTATCCTGATACTCATCTACCATAATATATCTGAATCTGTCCTGATAATAATTAAGTACTTCTGCATCATGCTCAAACAACTCAACCGTTTTAAATATAAGATCATCAAAATCAAGCGCATTATTAAGCTTTAGCGTTTTCTGATATTCAACGTATACATTGGCTATCCTTTTAGCATTATAATCCCCACCAGCATCCAGAACCATTTCCTCAGGTGTCATAAGCTCATCCTTTGCATGCGATATAGCATTCATAATAGTTCTTTCTTTAAGCAGCTTTGTATCTATATTAAATTTCTTACATATATCTTTAATAACACTCTTTTGGTCATCTGTATCATATATTGTAAAATTATTAGAATATCCTATTCTGTCTATATATCTTCTTAATATACGTACACAGGTTGAATGAAATGTACTTACCCATACCTCACCTGCACCATTTCCCACAGTTGCATCTACTCTCTCTCTCATTTCTCTTGCAGCTTTATTCGTAAATGTTATCGCAAGTATATTATATGGTGCTACTCCGCAATCATCTATAAGATAGGCTATTCTGTTCGTAAGCACTCTTGTCTTACCAGAACCAGCACCAGCTATTATAAGCAGAGGTCCCTCTGTACGCTTAACAGCGCGCTTCTGCATATCATTTAATCCATCTAAATTCATACACAACTCCTGTTTTAACTATATATTGCACGAACATGTATTCTTGTCATACTTATTTAGTATAGCAAATATTGTGGAAATAATAAAGTGGAAATATTGTTGTTTAATTGAATATTAGTTGGTGACGAACGGACGACAAATATAAGCTAC
>ERZ791821.575-NODE-575-length-29858-cov-86.467872_pt1 | contig 29858 bp, 19 predicted proteins | sample MGYA00510300_ERZ791821 | MGnify/ENA primary metagenome ERZ791821 (study PRJEB30046, sample SAMN00792034) | human gut metagenome | study: EMG produced TPA metagenomics assembly of the A metagenome-wide association study of gut microbiota in type 2... | reverse complement strand
AGGCCACCGGCCGGGTCCGGCTGGACGGCGTGGACTGGAATGCCCGCTGCGCCACCCCCGGCGACACCCTGACCCCGGGCCAGAGCTGCCGGGTGGCCGAGATCCACAGCACCCTGCTCATCGTGGAGCCTGTCCTGACCGAGACCGCCCGCCGGGCGGCTCACTGATATGAAAGGAGCGTCCCTATGCCTATCATGCTGTTCCTTATCCTCATCCTCATCTTTGTCATCCTGCTGGTGGTCGTCACCAACATCGTCATCGTGCCGCAGTCCATGGTCTACGTCGTGGAGCGTCTGGGCAGCTACTCCGAGACATGGAGCGCCGGCCTCCACGTCAAGATCCCGTTCCTCGAGCGGGTGGCGAAGAAAGTCAGCCTGAAAGAGCAGGTCGCCGACTTTCCCCCTCAGCCGGTCATCACCCGCGATAACGTCACCATGCAGATCGATACGGTGGTCTTCTTCCAGGTGATGGATGCCAAGCTCTACACCTACGGCGTCAACCAGCCCATCGCGGCCATCGAGAGCCTGTCGGCCACCACCCTGCGCAACATCATCGGCGAGATGGAGCTGGACCACACCCTCACCAGCCGCGACACCATCAACAGCAAGATCACGGCCATCCTTGATGAAGCCACCGACAAGTGGGGCATCAAGGTCAACCGTGTCGAGGTCAAGAACATCATCCCGCCGCGCGAGATCCAGGAGGCCATGGAAAAGCAGATGAAGGCAGAGCGCGAGAAGCGCGCCGTCATCCTGAAGGCCGACGGCGAGAAGCAGGCCGCCATTACTGCCGCCGAGGGCGAAAAGGAATCCGCCATCCTCCGCGCCGACGCCGTCAAACAGCAGCGCATCCTCGAGGCCGAGGGCGAGGCACAGGCCATCCTCGCCGTCCAGAAGGCCAACGCCGACGCCATCCGCCTGCTGAACGAAGCCATGCCCACCGATAAGGTCCTTGCCCTGCGCAGTCTGGAAGCGCTGGCCAAGGTCGCCAACGGCAAGGCCACCAAGATCATCATCCCTTCGGACTTGCAGAATCTGGGCGGCGTCGTTCCCAGCATCAAAGAGCTGATGACCGACCCCAAAGACGCAGAATAAGAGGTTTCTCCTATGATCTACGATACCCTGAACAATCTCCCCAACTATCTCGGCATGAGCGACAACCTCGACGCTGTCATCGAGTTCGTCATGACCCGGGACATCAACAATCTGCCCGCCGGAAAGACCCGCATCGACGGCGGCAAGGCCGTGGTCACGGTGAGCACCGTCACGCCGCAGACTTCGGACAAAGCGCTCTTCCAGCGCCGGGACGATCACCTGACCCTCGAGACCGACCTTGAGGGCAGCGAGCTGTTCGAGGTTTCGCTGGGTGAGCTGACCCCCACCAGGCCCGCCGACGAGGCTGCCGACCTGACCGTCGGCACCGCCGGCACCAGCATCGCCGGGATGCTCTGCGAGGGGCGCTTTGCCCTCTATCTGGCCGGTGAACCCTACAAGTCCGGCCTGAAGGCGCAGGGCTGCGGCAAGCTGAAAAAGGCCGTGTTCAGCATCGAGCTGGACGAGGACGAAGAAGCCGAGTAATTTGAAAGAGCAAAGCTCCACGCAGCGTAGGTTGTGTGGAGCTTTTTCTTATAGTATACTTGGCAACAACAGCGAGGCCCCCGCTTTTTGGTATACACATTTACTTTTTCGTCCCGCTCAGACTTGCCCGGCTTGCCAATGGCTCTCCCCATGAGGAAAGACTTCCCCCGGCCGGGGGAAGATGTCGCGCAAGCGACAAAAGGGGGAATCTGTCACCGGAGGTGACTGAGAGGGCTGCAAAGGAGAGTTTTTATGGATTCTTACGTCACCGGCACTGCCATCCGGCAGCTGCGGGAAGCCAAACACATGACGCAGGCAGAGCTGGCCGAAAAGCTGGCCGTCAGCGCAAAGGCCATCTCCAAGTGGGAGACAGCCCACGGTCTGCCCGATATTTCCCTGCTGGAGCCGCTGGCGGCGGCTCTGGGCGTCAGTGTGCTCGAGCTGATGCAGGGCGAACCCGTCGTCAACCGGAACCGTGCCGCCAACCTGCTTCGCTCCAAGCTCTATGTCTGCCCCCTGTGCGGCAATGTGCTCCACGCTACCGGGCAGGCTGTCGTGAGCTGCTGCGGCATCACCCTGCCGCCGCTGGACATCTCTGAGGCGGACGACGCCGACGAACACCATCAGCTGACGCTCGAGCGGGTGGAAGATGAGCTTTTCGTCACCATCCACCACCCCATGACCAAAGACCACTCCATTTCCTTCATTGCCTGCCTCACCGGCGACAAATTGCAGCTGGTCAAACTTTACCCTGAGGGAGACGCCAGCTGCCGTTTCAAAATCACCGGTGCGGGCGTACTCTACTTCTACTGCAACCGCCACGGCCTGATGAAAGCACCGGACTTCCGCGCCGCAGCTCGCCATACGCCGTCCCAGAAGCTCCATCTGCGGGAGCCGGACGAGGGCGACCGGGAGCAGGTCATGGCCTACCGGGAAGAGTTTCTTGCCATCAGCTCCCGGCTCGACGGCACTTCGGCGCTGGACAAATACGACGACTTCGACCAGTGGCTGGCTGCCCTCCGCTGCCTGAAAGACCCGGCCACCACGCCTGCCGGGTTCGTACCCGCCACCCAGTATCTGGCGTTGGACGAGCAGGAACATCTTGTCGGCATGACCAACCTGCGCCACCACCTCAACGACTATCTGCTGGCCTACGGCGGTCATATCGGCTACAGCGTCCGCCCCTCGGAGCGGAAGAACGGCTACGCCAGCCAGATGCTCCGTCTGACCCTCGAAAAGGCCCGGGAACGCGGCATCTCCAAGGTGCGCATCTGCTGTGACCACTACAACATCGCCTCGGCAAAGACGATTCAGTCTAACGGCGGCGTACTGGAAGATGAGATGTTTGACTCCTCGGATGGGATGCTGACCCAGCGGTACTGGATTGAAAACCGATAAGACGCAAAAAGGCTCCGGCAGTGCCGGAGCCTTTGCTCTTATTCAAAAATCAGCCCAGATGGAGCATATCAATGAGCACGATCATGGCCAGACCGTAGTACACCACGACGGCCACGAGGTCATTGATGGTGGTGATGAGCGGGCCGGACGCCACGGCGGGGTCGATATGGATCTTATGGAACAGCATGGGGATGACCGTACCCACCAGGCTGGAAATGACCATCGCCACGATGAGGGAAAAACCGACGCAGCCGGAGAGCAGGAACGCCTGCCCCCACGCATAGGCTTTGAAGAAGTGGATATAGCAGCCGAGGAAGCCCAGCGCCATGACGGCCAGAAGCGCACCGTTGACCAGACCCACCCGCATCTCCTTCCAGAGCAGATGCAGCTTTTTGGAGGTGGTCAGGTTCTCGTCCACCAGCACGCGGATGGTGACGGCCAGCGACTGGGTGCCGACATTGCCCGCCATATCCAGCACCATGGACTGGAAGCAGATGACGATGGGCAGGACAGCCACCACTGACTCAAAGGCACCCACCACCGAGGACACCAGCATCCCGAGGAAGAGCAGAGCGACCAGCCAGGGCAGGCGCTTCTTGACACTCTCGAAGACGCCCTCGTTCAAATCTTCTTCGCCGGTCAGGCCGCCCAGCTTTGCGTAATCGTCGCCCATCTCGTCATCGACCAGTTCGACGACATCCGCCGAGGTGATGATGCCCACCAGCTCGCCGGCATCGTTCAGGACAGGCAGAGAGCGCTCGGCGTAGTCTACGATGCGGTCGATGCAGTCGCTGATCTTTTCGTGGTCGGTCACATAGGGGTAGGACCGGGCAATGAGCTTTTCGAGGCTGTCCTCCGCCCGGGCGATGATGAGGTCTTTCAGGTCGATGGCGCCGTAGAACTTGTCGTTCTCGTCCACGACGTAGAGGGTGGAGATGTTGTCGTTCTCGCCCGCCTGCTTCACCAGCTCACTCATGGCCTGCCGGATGGTCATGTCCTTCCGGATGCAGATGTAGTTGGTGGTCATGCTGCTGCCGATCTCGTCCTCGCCGTAGGAGAGCAGCATCTTCACATCTTCGGCGGAGTTTTTGTCCAGCTGGCCGACGATCTTGGCTTTATCCTCTTCCTCGAGGTCGTCCAGAGCGTCCACGGCGTCGTCCGAGTCCATGTGGGAAACGACATTGGCGGCCTTATCGCTGGGCAGTTCTTTCAGGTAAGGTTCTGCGTCGTCCAGATAGGAGAAGATCTCAGCCACGGTATCCACGCCCAGAACGGCATAGAGCTTCTGGCGCTCGTCGGGCGTCAGGGCTGCGAGGGCGTCGGCAAGGTCGTTCTCGTGGTAATCCGAGAGCTTTTCGGCCAGCTCTGCCTGCGGCAGGCCGCTGTGGATGAGGGCGAGTATTTCCTGCTGGTAGTTCTTCTGCTGCATCTTGGGTTCCTCCTCCCCTTTTGGGGCATAAAAATACACCGCGTCGTCTTTTGGTCAGACTCCTGCGGTGTATCATGGGCAGATGCATTCAGGACGCGGCAGATTCAATCCATACTGCCTGCATCGCAGGAGGAGCGTTGTTTGGGTTTGTCTAATTGGTCGCCGGACATCGTGTTCGCTTCCTCCTGTAAAGTATTTGCCTTTTTCAGCCCCGTCATCATACTACGGCTGGACGATTTTTTCAACCCCTTTTACAAAATTTTTACCAGATTATTGCCAGATCGTATAAAAGAGCAGCCGCTCTCCCGTGAGGAAAGCGGCTGCTCTCAGTTGTTTTGCAGAAGCTTCGCTTAGTATGCGACGCCCCAGTAGACCATGGTCTTGGCGGGCTTGCCGCAGCAGGGGCAGACATCGCTCAGGTGCTCCTGCTCGAAGGGCATGCAGCGGCTGGACAGGCCGACTTCTTCCTTCATCTTCATCTCGCAGGCCAGGTCGCCGCACCACATGGTCTTGATGTAGCCGGTGCCCGCCTTGGCCAGCTCCTTGACCTCGTCCATGGTGGTGGCAGCCCAGGTGCGCTTCTCACGGTTGGCAAGAGCGCGCTCGTACAGGTCCTTGCGCAGAGCCTCCAGCTGGGCCGGGATGGCGGTCTCCAGCTCGTCCAGAGAGACGAACACCTTCTCGCGGGTGTCGCGGCGGACGAGGACGCACTGGTTCTTCTCCAGGTCCTTGGGGCCGATCTCGAGGCGCAGAGGCACGCCCTTCATCTCCCACTGAGAGAACTTCCAGCCGGGAGCGTTGTCGCTGTCGTCCAGCTTGACGCGGGCGTACTTGGAGATCTTCTCGGCCAGCTCAGCAGCCTTCTCGGAGACGCCGGGCTTGTGGGCGGCGATAGGCACCACCACGACCTGGATGGGGGCGACAGCCGGGGGCAGGATGAGGCCGTCGTCGTCGCCGTGGGTCATGATGATAGCGCCCACCAGACGGGTGGAAACGCCCCAGCTGGTCTGGAACGGATGATGCAGCTGGTTGTCGCGGCCGGTAAAGGTCACGTCGTAAGCCTTGCTGAACTTATCGCCGAAGTAGTGGCTGGTGCCGCTCTGCAGGGCCTTGCCGTCCTTCATCATGGCCTCGATGGTGTAGGTAGCCTCCGCACCGGCGAACTTCTCCTTATCGGTCTTGCGGCCCTTGACAACAGGGATGGCCAGATCCTGCTCGCAGACGTCTGCGTAGCAGTTCAGCTGCTGCTGGGTCTCAGCCTCAGCCTCGGCGGCAGTCTCGTGGATGGTGTGGCCCTCCTGCCACCAGAACTCGCGGCTGCGCAGGAAGGGACGGGTGGTCTTCTCCCAGCGCACGACGCTGCACCACTGGTTGTACTTCATGGGCAGCTCGCGGTAGCTGTGCAGCACGCGGGACCAGTGGTCGCAGAACATGGTCTCGCTGGTGGGGCGGACAGCCAGACGCTCTTCCAGCTTGTCGGAGCCGCCCATCGTGACCCACGCCACCTCCGGCGCGAAGCCATTGACCAGCTCGCCTTCCTTCTGCAGCAGGCTCTCAGGGATCAGCACGGGCATTGCCACGTTCTCATGGCCGGTGGCCTTGAAGCGGGCATCCATATCCTTCTGGATGAGCTCCCAGATCGCCTGACCATAGGGGCGCAGGATGATGAAGCCCTTCACGCTGGAATACTCGACCAGCTCTGCCTTGACGCAGATGTCGGTATACCACTGTGCGAAGTTCTCCTCCTGACTGGTGATCGCCTGTACGAGCTTTTTGTTGTCTTTTGCCATTTTAATCTTATCCTCCCAAGGCCGTGCGCCAAACGCTCATCGTTCCGCACGAACCCATATATAAAGCCCCGCCGCCTACTCTGCCGTGTGCAGAGGCGCGGATGCGGGGCTTTTTTGCTTGTTGGTCGCTCAGCCCTTGTGGCTGTCCACAAACTTCACCACATCACCCACCGTGCGCAGGTTCTCGATGGCGTCGTCCGGCACCTCGATGCCAAACTCATCCTCCAGCGTCATCACCATATCCACGATGTCGAGGCTGTCGGCCTCAAAATCGCCCATAATGTCACTGTCCATCGTGATCTTAGCGGGGTCGATGTCCAGCTGTTCTGCCAGCAGTGCGCGGATCTTCTCAAACGTATCCATGATAGCGGTCTCCTTTTGCTTTAATTTCGCATCTTCACGCTGCGCAGACCATGGCAGCCCTTCCCGCCTCCCCTTTGGCGGGCAGACTGTCTTCCTGCGCAGAACGCTCTCTTTCTTTATATCCCATGATATGCTTATTGTCAAGCCCCGTTTTGCTTCCGGCATAATTTTCCGGGCAAAAATTCCGTTCAAAATCTCTCTGCCGCCCCTTTTCTGCTTGACAGAAGGGGGCTATTTTCTTATCATTATAGAGTAGCAAGTTTATGGGGACTGACCAGCAGCCCCAAAGGAGTTTTCAACATGAAGCTTTCATTCACCAAAATGCAGGGCTGTGCCAACGATTATATCTATCTCGACTGCCGCGAAGGCGGTGTGCCGGAAAACATCGCAGCCCTTTCGCAGGACCTCTCCCGCCGCCACTTTTCCATCGGCGCGGACGGAATCATCTGCATCTGCGCCCCGGTGACGGCCGGCGCAGACGGACGGATGCGCATCTTCAACGCCGACGGCAGCGAGGCCCAGATGTGCGGCAACGGCGTACGCTGCGTGGCCGAGTGGCTCTACACCCACGGCGTCGCCAAAGAGACGCTCGTCGTGGACACGGGCAGCGGCCCTAAGACCATCACCCGCAAGGGCCGCCAGCTCTGGCAGGTGGAGATGGGCGGATACTCCGCCATGGCGGCGGCTCTGCCCGCCGTGAATATGGGCGAAGGCCCGCTGGTGGACTGCCCCCTCACCGTGGAGGGCAGGACCTGGCGTGTCGCCTGCATCAGCGTGGGCAACCCCCACTGCGTCATCGTCGTGGACGATGTGGACAGCCTGAAGCTCGAGGACATCGGCCCGGCCTTCGAGAAGCACCCGAACTTCCCGGAGCGGGTCAACACCGAGTTCGTGCAGGTGGTGGACTCCACCCACCTGAAAATGCGGGTGTGGGAGCGGGGCAGCGGCGAGACCTGGGCCTGCGGCACCGGCACCTGTGCCACCGTGGCGGCGCTGACCGAGCTGGGCGTCTGCCCCGCCGGGGAGGACGTCCACGTCCAGCTGCGCGGCGGTGAGCTCATCATCCGGGTGCTGCCGGGCAAAAAACTGCTGATGACCGGCAGCGCGGTCACCGTATGCGAAGGCGTCACTGAAGTTTAAGCATCCTTGCCCTCTCCGTTATGTTTTTGGCTTTCCCTCTGAGGGAGCCGGACACGAAGCGGCCTGAGAGGGCAAGCCACTTATAAAGAAAGAATTGAGGGAAAGTATCATGAAAATGAACAAACACTACAATGAGCTGAAGGCCAGCTACCTCTTTGTGGACATTGCCCACAAGGTCGCCGCCTATCAGGAGGCACACCCCGAGAAGGAGATCATCCGTCTGGGCATCGGCGATGTGACCCAGCCGCTGGCCAAGTGCGTCGTGGACGCCATGCATGACGCCGTCACCGAGATGGGTACCAAGGAAGGCTTCCACGGCTACGGCCCCGAGCAGGGCTACCCCTTCCTCAAGCAGGCCATTCAGGGCTACTACGCAGGCCGCGGCACCAAGCTGGACGAGGACGAGATCTTCATCTCCGACGGTGCAAAGAGCGACCTTGCCAATGTGCTGGGCCTGTTCGATGTGGACAACACCGTCCTCGTGCCGGACCCCGTCTACCCCACCTATGTGGACGACAACGTCACCGACGGCCGCAAGATCATCTATGGCCGCACCAGTCAGGAGAACGGCTTCCTCGGGATGCCCGACGACAGCGTGAAGGCTGACATCATCTACATCTGCAGCCCCAACAACCCCACCGGCGCTGCCTACACCCGCACCCAGCTCAAGGCATGGGTGGAGTACGCCAGAAAGAACAACGCCATCATCCTCTACGACGCCGCTTACGAGTGCTTCATCTCCGACGGCGAGCTGGCCCGCAGCATCTTCGAGATCGAGGGCGCCCGCGAGTGCGCCATCGAGATCTGCTCCTTCTCCAAGATCGCAGGCTTCACCGGCACCCGCTGCGGCTACACCGTCGTGCCGAAAGATCTGGAGCGTGACGGCATGAACATCAACAAGCTCTGGCTGCGTCGCCAGACCACCAAGTTCAACGGTGTGCCTTATGTCGTGCAGCGCGGCGCTGCCGCCGTCTTTACCGAGAGCGGCATGGCTGAGATCCAGCACAACCTCGACTACTACCGCAAGAACGCCAAGGTCATCGCCGACGCTCTGGACGAGTGCGGCGTGTGGTACTGCGGCGGCAAGAACAGCCCCTACATCTGGCTGCGCTGCCCCGGCAGCATGAAGAGCTGGGAGTTCTTCGACTGGCTGCTGGAGAACTGCGGCGTCGTCGGCACCCCGGGCGTGGGCTTCGGCGAGTGCGGCGAGGGCTACTTCCGCCTGACCGCTTTCGGTGACGCCGAAAAGACCAAAGAGGCCGCCCAGCGCATCAAGACCGCCATCAAGGCTCTGTAAATTTTATCGCACAAAAAGAGGGAGGCACCCCGCCGGGGCGCCTCCCTTTTTGCTTGCAGTTCAGCGGTTGAAGGTCGTGCTGAGGGTCGTGCTCCACTCCCCGCCGGGGGCGAGACAGGCCGCAGCGGCCCGCTGATTCCACTCCTGCGGATCGTCCACCGAGGCGGGCAGAGAGTTCCACGGCTCGATGCAGACGAAGCGCAGCGGCTTGGACAGGGCCGACCAGATGAGGGTGTAGGGGAAGCCGGCCACATCGCAGACGATGCTGCGGCCCGTGTCCTTCTCGTAGATGCCCAGCGTCCTGGTGCGCAGGCCCGCCATGCAGAAGCTGTCGTTGTCGAAGAGGTCGTTGGTCAGCTGGATGGCCTGCTGGTTCTTCCACTGGTAGTAGCATTTGCCCGTCAGCAGGCCGCCCCCGCTGGCGTCGAGGATGACCGGGCTCTCGGGCTGGTCGAAGCGGAACTCGTAGTCCTCGACGGTGTGGCTGTTGTCAAACGGCACCTGAAAGGCCGGGTGGTAGCCGATGCCGAACCGCAGCTCTTCGGCACCGGGGTTCGAAACGGTAAGGGTGTGGTGAAGGGTCTTTCCGTCCAGCCGGAAGGTACTGGTGAGGACGAAATCGAAGGGGAACTTCTCCGCCTTCATGGCCTCATCCGGGCGCAGCTCCAGCCGGATGGTATCGCCCTCGGCCTCCAACAGAGTGTGCTCCACGTCCCGGGCAAAACCGTGCTGGCCGCCCTTATAGGTCTTGCCGCCATGGGTGAAGCTGCCGTCCTTGAGCTTGCCCGTCCACGGGAAGAGGATGGGCGCGTGGCGCTTCCAGACCGCCGGGTCGGCCTGCCAGAGCAGCTCCTCCCCCGCCGCGTTCTTCAGGCTGACGGCCTCGGCACCGTGCGTGTCCACCGTAAGGCTCAGAAATTCGTTTTGAATGGTCGCCTGCATTTGTCTGCACTCCTTTTCGTGTGTGTTTTGCTGATTCCAGTATACTCTCCCCGCCCCGAAAAGCCAAGAGGATTCACCCATTCTCTCACGGCGGAATAGGCTGTACCGAGCCTTATCTTGATTTCAAGCAAAGGAGAGTTTTTGTATGGCTACCGGAATTCTGCGCATTCAGGCCTTTGCGGCCCGTCAGTCCAGCCCTGTCGAGGGCGTGACCGTCACCGTCAGCGGCAACGGCTTCACCGCCACCCGCCTGACCGACGCCGAAGGCAACGCCGACGATGTCACCCTTACCACCCCAGCCTGTGCTCTCTCGCTGGACGAGAACAACACCACGCAGCCCCCCTACGCGGTCTGCAGCCTTGTGGCCTCCAAGCCCGGCTACCGCACCGTCCGCATCCTGGGCGTGCAGGTCTTTCCCGGCCAGGTGACGCTGGCCCAGCCCGAGATGATACCCGACACGGAAGAGATGCGGGACACCCCCAACGTTCCCATCGTCATCCCGCCCCACAGCCTCTTCACCGGCGACGGCGGCAGCGGCCCGAACCCGTTCCTCGCCTGTACGCCGCGGGTGCTGGACCGGGTCATCATCCCGAAAAATATCACCGTCCACCTCGGCAGGCCCGCCGCCTCGGCCCGGAATGTCACCGTCTCGTTCCGCAGGTATATCGCCAACGTGGCGTCCAGTGAGGTGTATCCGACCTGGGCTGACGAAAACAGCCCAGCGGGGCGGTCAACCTGCCTGCCGACTCAGAAATTCCATTCGATCGTGATTTTTTGTTCTCCGGTAAGCGGATCTTTTGGGCTGACGATGACCCGATGGACCAACAGCACAACAAGTTCGCGGGTCAGCTGTGAAACCTGTGCCAGTTCACGGACACGCTGCCTCTGCGTCTGGACTCCACCGGTCTCTTCCTGCCGTTGTTCCAGTTCCGTTTCCAATGCATCGATCCGGGTCTCTGCCTTTTTCACTTCTTCCAGAAAGGTCTGGTTCATTTCAGAAAACTGGACGACATCGATCAAGCCTGACACCTTATCCAGATACAGCTCCTGCATGGCCTTGCGCCGCCGGGCTGCTTCGCTTTTCAACCGTTTCAGCTCGTCACGCCTGGCCTGCTCTCGCTGCCGGATGGGGTCATCCTGTTCTGGAAGGGTAACTTTTTCAGGGTCAAAATAGTCTGCCGCATACGCCCGGATACGTTCCAGTACCGCATTCTCCAACGCGTCCATATCGGTACAAGTCTTGTTGCCGCACACTTCCGGTGCGCGCTGGTGCATCCGGCAGCGAACATAGCGTCTTTGTGTTCCATCTGCTCTCGGCTGACGGCCAGTCTGCTCCATGCAGCTGCCACAGCATCCACAAACCACTTTTTTTGCCAGCGGATGGATCGTTCCCTTCTCGCCGCTCCGGGTGCGCTCCTGCATCATCCTCTGGACCGTTTCAAACAATTCCCGCTCAATGATCGCTTCATGCGTATTTTCTACAACGATCCACTGCGATTTTGGAAGCCAGATCGTCTTTTCAGACTTGTAACTTATCTTTTTATGCTTTCCCTGCACCATATTTCCGATATAAAGCTGATCATGCAGTATTTGATATACGGTGGGACTGCTCCAAAGAGCCGCATTTGTATTCTTCAATGCACTGCGGTAATGGATGCCATGCAGCTGCTTATAGGCTGTTGGGCTTGGAATTTTTTCGTCATTCAGGATGCGTGCGATCCTGTGTGCGCCGATCCCGTTAAGAGCCATGGAAAAGATCCGCCTTACCACTTCGGCTGCTTCCGGGTCGATGATGAGTTTTCCTTTTGCATTTGGGTCTTTGCAGTATCCATACCGCGCAAAAGAGCCGATGAACAGCCCCTCTTTCCGCTTGTGGTCAAGCACCGAGCGGACATTGGTGGACAGATCTTCCAGATACCATTCGTTGATCAGGCCGTTGATCTGGCGGGATTTTTTGTTCGCGGTATCGTTTGTATCCACATGGTCTACCACCGCAATGAAGCGTACGCCCCACTCCATGAACTTTCCGTGCAGATATTTTTCCACGAGCTCCATATCGCGGGTGAAACGGGATTGCGTTTTGGCCAGTACCACATCAAACTGATGTTCGCTTGCGGCTTGCAGCATCGAATTGAATGCCGGGCGGTTCCGGTCGATGCCGGAATAGTCCTCATCCGAATAGATCTGGTAAATCTCAAATCCGTTCTCCAGGGCGTACTGGAGCAGCATCGACTTTTGATTCTGAATGCTCTCCGATTCACCAATTTTATCTTCATCTTCTTTGCTCAGGCGGCAATAAATTGCTGCTTTCATGATCTGCCCCCTTCTTTTTGTACACGAGCATCCATGCGCAGCATAACGCATCCCTCCTTCCAATTCAGGGATGCCAAATCAGGCGCAGGATCTTGAAGGAACGGCATTGAGCAATCCATCGATGATATATCGCTCAAATTCCTTTTGAAACCGTTCTTTGCGCTGTTCGTTGTTGTCCGAACGAAATTTTTCGTGCAGAATAAAAGGAGTTTTTTTCATCGAATCCCCCTTTTCGGTCCATCTGGTCGTGATATGGGTCACTTCAGTCTATTTCCAGCCAGCGAAATTCAGAACTTTCCATATTTTTCATGCAAAATATTGCAAGACGTTCAAAATCAACTTGAAACGCCTTTGCCGCAATGGTACAATTATACTGTCATTTTATGGAAACTCGGCGCAAAGCCCCGTGCGGACAGGCCGCAAGCGCCGGAGTTCCTGTGGGATGTGTAAGAATAGCTAAGGCAGCACTGCGCTACTGCACCTGCGCAGTATTGCTTTCCGAAAATGTGAGAAAGTATATTTATATGATGAAAAAGATCTCCCGCCGCTCGTTTTTGCAGGTCTGCGGCATTACTGCGGCAGCGGCAGCGCTGACCGCCTGCGGCGGCACTAAGACCGAGACGGCTAAAAAAGACGCTGCTCACGAAGCCATCACCTTTATGGCACCTTATAAGGAGATAGAAGCCTTTATTGAGCAGGTACACAGCGTTTACCCGGAAGTGAACATCGAGGTCGTGCCCTACAGCGGCGATAACACCACCACCTGTCTGCAGAATATGTTTGCGGCGGGCGACCTGCCGGACGTCTGCACCTTGACCTACTACGACCCCCGGACCGATCTGGTCTCCGACAAGCTGCTGGACCTTTCCGGCTACGATTTTACGGATAACTATGTGGAGTCCCGCCTGCAGGACGTGTTCGACAACGGTGCCATCTACCTGCTGCCCTCGACCTACAACTGCTACGGCATCACCTACAACAAGACCCTGTTGAAGAAATACGGCTGGGAGCTGCCCAATTCCTTCGCTGAGCTGGAAGAACTGGCTGCAAAGGCAAAGGAAGCCGGGGTCGATCTCTGTCTGCCGCAGATCCAGTATCCGGGCTACGGTTTCCAGTACCTGTGCAACATTGCAGAAGCCGATTTCCTCGGCACACTGGACGGCAGGCTGTGGCAGCGGGATTATCTGTCCGGTAAGGCAAATGTCAGCAACACCCCCGGCATGATGCAGGCGATGGCCTATGTCCAGAAGTGGAAGGACATCGGGATGCTGAACGACTCCGGCGATGCTCTTGACGACAATGTGACCCGGCAGAGGATGACCGAGGGGAACACCCTGTTTTTGATCGGAAACACCAACGGCATCGTGGAGGCAGACGGCAACGCCGATAAATTCGGCCTGATGCCGTTTCTCTCGGAGGACGGCACCCAGAACGTTTTTGTGCTGAATGTGAACCGCTTCTACGGCCTGAATAAAAAGCTGGAGCAGGACCCCCAGAAGCTGGAAGATGCGCTCAAGGTGATGCGTGTGCTTTCCACCGTTGCAGGCACCAGCGCTCTGCAGCCCGCAACGGCGCTGAAAAGCAGCCTGCTGCCCTTCAAGGACGCAAAAGCGGACGGCACCTACTATGCCGACATCGCCGATGCCCTGAACGCAGGCAGCACCGCGCCCTTTATCTACTCCGGCTGGGAAAACACCGTCGTGACCACCGGCCTTAAAATGCTGGATTTCATCAAGGGCAACGCCACCATGGAGGATGTCATCCGTCAGCTGGACGAGGATCAGGACAGTGTGGTGAACAACACCCCGGATGTCATCACTACCGTTACGGAGGAGCTTTCGCAGGAGGACTGCGCCATGCTGGTGGGTCGCTGCTTTGCACAGGCCACCGGCAGCGACCTTGCGCTGGTCTCGCTGAGCACATGGATCCCCGGCAACCCCACCGATCAGAACCACCACGGCGTAGCGGCCAAGCTGTACGCCAAGGATATTACGGATTACGACCTTTCGGTCATCCTGCCCACCGGCTGGAACCGCACCATCCAGACCGTTTCCCTGACCGGGCAGCAGATCAGCGGCCTGCTTGCTTCTGGTTACGATGCCTACGGCAACGGCAAGGGTTACCCCTATGTGCTGGTAAGCCCGGTGCAGCCGGAGGCGGGCAAGACCTATCAGGTGGCCATCTGCGGTGTGAGCGACCAGTTGGCTGCGGAGACCACGGTGACAGACAGCGGCGTGGTGGGCATGGATGCCGCAAAAGCCTTCTTTGGCGCATACACCACCATCAGCCGGGCAGATACCGCATGGAGCTAGGGTGCACCTGAAACAGAACGGACAGGAGATACTGGATGTGAACAACAAAATCTATAAAAGGCTGTTTGGCGGCTTCGGCTTTGTCATCATCGTGTCGCTCCTGACCCTTTTTGTCATGAGCCAGACCTACATCCAGAACCTTGTCTACCATGAGCGGCTGAGCCAGATGGAGGAAGTCACCCACCAGATGTTCCGCAGTCTGGAGGATGTCATCGACACCCACTGGGACGAGGTGGATGTGCAGTGTAATTATTTGTACAACAGCCCGCTGGAGACCGATACCGACCTCTACCGCTATCTGAAAAAGCTGTCGGAGCTTTCCAATTACCATGAAAAACAGATCGAACTGGTAGCCGTGGATACTGCCGGACATTATTATACCGAGTATGGCCGCATGGGGCTGCTGCGGGGAATGAACTATCTGGAAAGCGCACCGGAGCGGGTCAACTATGTTTCCAACTCGCTGACCAAGGACGACTCCCGGATGGTGTTTCTGGAACAGCTCTCCACCCCCATCACACTGCAAAGCGGAGAGAAAGCGATCACCCTGCGCTACTTCGGCATCTCCCAGAGCATGACCCAGCTGAACGATTATTTCCGCTGTGACGCCTACGAAAACAACAACAGCGTCTATGTGCTGGATAACGATGGCTTCAAGCTGTTCAACGCCAATGACACCGAGCTGCTGAAGGGACACAACGTATACACCGTCCTCTCCCGGATGTCCTATCTGCACGGCTCTTCCTTTGCACAGGCAAAGGAGCGGCTTGCCCGCACAGGCTCCTGCTATTCCAATGCCGTGCTGGATGGGACTGAGTATTTCTACGCCCTGAAGCAGATGGAAAATGCCCAGTGGACACTGGCGTTCCTTGTTCCGGCAGAATATGTGGCCGTGAATACGCAGAAGCTGGTCAACATCGTCATGGTCATCATCATCGTCATTGCGATGGTGTTCTCGGTCATAACAGTTTTCGTCGGCTGGTTTCTCCTGCGGCAAAAGCAGCAGCAGGAGCTGCGGGCTGAAAAAGAAGCGAACCTCCGTCTGGAACAATACAACATCCATCTGACGCAGGTAAACGATGAGCTGCGGCAGGCGCAGGATGCTGCCGCAGAGGCGTTACAGTCCGCAGAGCGCGCCAGCAAGGCCAAGACGGACTTCCTCTCCAACATGAGCCACGACATCCGTACCCCCATGAACGCCATCATCGGCATTACCACCCTGATGAAAAACGAGCTGCACCAGCCGGAAAAGCTGGCCGAGCATCTGGGCAAGCTGGAAAGCTCCGGTCAGCTGCTGCTGGGCATCATCAATGATATTCTGGATATGAGCCGCATCGAGAGCGGCAAGACCACCCTGAATGTGGAAAAAATGAACCTGCCCCAGCAGGTCAGCCAGCTGGACAGCATCATCCGTCAGCAGGCAGGCCAGCGCCGCCAGACCTTTACGGTAAACACCCATCTGCAGCACGAAAACGTACTGGCGGACCCCAACCGCCTGAATCAGGTGCTGATGAACATCCTCTCCAACGCGGTCAAATATACGCCCAAGGGCGGGCATATCCGGTTGGAGGTGGAGGAGCTGCCCCGGAACGAGCACTTCGCCCGGTACCGCTTTGTGGTGCAGGATGACGGCATCGGCATGAGCGAGGAGTTCCAAAAGACCCTTTTTGACCCCTTTACCCGCGAGGAAAAATCCGGCACCAACAAGGTGCAGGGCACAGGTCTGGGCATGGCCATCACCAAGAGCATCGTTGACTTGATGGGCGGCTCCATCAGCGTGGAGAGCGCCCCCGGCAGGGGTACCCGCTTTGAGGTCGTGCTGGAATTTCCCATTGATACGGGGTCGGATCATGCGCAGAAGGTGCAGGCTCTGCCGGAGGAAGCAGAAGAAACTTCTCCCCTGTCCGGCATGAAGTTCCTCTGCGCCGAGGATAACGCCATCAACGCCGAAATTCTGGAAATGCTGCTGGAATCCAAGGGCGCAAGCTGCACCGTCTGCTCCAACGGTCAGGAGATCGTGGATGCCTTTGCCAGCGTCAAGCCCGGCGAGTACGACATGATTTTGATGGACGTGCAGATGCCGGTGATGGACGGCCTGGAGGCCACCCGCCGTATCCGCAATGGCGAAAATCCGCTGGGCAGGATCATCCCCATCCTTGCCATGACCGCCAACGCCTTCCTTGAGGATATGCAAAAGAGCAAGGAAGCCGGCATGGATGAACATCTCTCCAAACCCGTGGACATTGCAGCACTGGAACAGACCGTAAAACGCTTCCGCGTTACCCCTCCCCATTAAAAAATAGCGGAAAAGCGCGTTTCCGCAGATGAAACACACAAATGATGTAAATGATGTAGAAGAGGGTCAGAACGTGAATACACTTTCCGAGATCGAGGAATATTACAAAGCGCGTGAGCAGCAGCTGTTGAAAAAACTTCATCAACAGGAAACCGCTCTTGCCGCAGCGGAGCAGGCGCTGAAACAACTGACCGAAAATCAGAAAGTATCGGAGGACGAAACAGCCCGACAGCGCGCCGCACGGGAGCAGCAGCTCAAAGACGAGCTTTATCGGGATCCGCTGACAGGAATTTATAACCGCCGCTATTACGAAGAAGTTGTCCGTAAATCCACCGGCCCGGCGGGTGTCGCACTGATGGATGTGGACGATTTCAAGATCTGCAACGACACCTATGGACATTACGCCGGAGATATGGCACTGAAAACGGTGGCAAACGCTATCCAGTCCTGCATCCGGAAGTCGGACCTGCTCATCCGCTATGGCGGAGACGAATTTCTGCTGGTGTTACCCGGCATTCCGGGAGATTGTTTGCAGACCAAACTGGAACAGATCTGCACCGCCGCGCAGATGGCATCTGTACCCGGCTATTCGCATTTCCGTATCTCGCTGAGCATCGGCGGAACGATACAGTCCCTCGCCGACCCGATGGATAACATCGTTCGCCGGGCGGACCGGCTGATGTATCAGGCAAAGTGCCGCAAGAATGCCGTCATGGTGGAGGTTCCGGGGCATGACATGGCGGCTTTGGAAAAACTTTTGCAGAACAAGTCACAGATCTTACTTGTGGATGACTCCGCAATGAACCGCATGATGCTGACAGAGATCCTGAGGGATAGTTACCATGTCCTGGAAGCAGAAAACGGACGGGAATGCATGGAAAAATTGCAGGCAGAAGCCGGAAACATTGCACTGGTGCTGCTGGACATCAATATGCCCGTTATGGACGGCTTTGAAGTGCTGAAAGCCATGAATGCCAACCACACCATCGAGGATATCCCGGTCATTATGATCTCCAGCGAGGACTCCGATGCGACGATCCGGCGTTCCTATGAGCTGGGCGCAAGTGATTATGTCAATCGCCCCTTCGATGCTCGTATCGTGTACCGCCGTGTGACCAACACCATCAAGCTGTACGCCAAGCAGCGGCGGCTGGTGCAGATGGTCTCTGAGCAGATCCGCGCCCGTGAGAATAACACGGATATGCTGGTGGGTGTACTGAGCCATATCGTAGAATTCCGCAACGGCGAAAGCGGCGCCCATGTGCGGCACATCCGTATCATCACCGAGCTGCTGCTCCGCCGTCTGTTGGAGAGCAGCAGCAGCAGATCCTCTATCACTGCGGAACAGCAGGATATGATCCCGCTGGCTTCCGCCCTGCACGACATCGGAAAAATCGGCATTGACGAAAAGATCCTCAACAAGCCCGGCAGACTGACCCCGGAGGAATTCGAGGTCATGAAGACCCACAGCATGCTGGGAGCCCAGATGCTGCATGATCTGGATAATTTTGCAGAGCAGCCGCTGCTGCAAACGGCCTACGAGATCGCCCGCTGGCACCACGAACGCTGGGATGGGCGCGGCTACCCGGATGGGCTGAAGGGCGATGAGATCCCCATCAGCGCACAACTGGTCTCGCTGGCTGATGTGTACGATGCACTGACCAGCGAACGCTGCTACAAAAAAGCCTTCTCCCACGAAAAAGCCGTGCAGATGATCCTGAACGGCGAGTGCGGAGCGTTCAACCCGCTGCTGCTGCAGTGCCTGACGGATATTCAGGCTGACCTGAAAGAAGAATTACAGCAGCGCAACTGAGCAATGGATGCAATAAAACAGGAGAACAAAAAGCCCAAATGAAACATAGAATCTCACGCCGTGCATTTCTGCGCGGCTGCACCCTGCTGGCGGCATCTGCTGCCGTCGGCAGTCTGACTTCCTGCGGCGGAACGAACGCGAAGGACAGCAGTCTTCCGCAGCTCATTGTGGGAAGTGATACCTATCCACCCTATATTTATCTGAACAATGACGGCGTTCCCGCCGGGATCGACGTGGAGATCGCCACCGAAGCCTTCCTCCGCATGGGATATGCTGCCCGGTTTGAACCGATCGATTGGGAGCAAAAAACAGCTCTGGTGGAAAGCGGCACCATCGACTGCATCTGGGGCTGCTTTTCCATGGATGGGCGCGAGGAGGTATACCGCTGGGCGGGGCCCTACATGGTGAGCCGTCAGGTGGCTGCGGTGGATGCCGACAGCAGCATCCGGACACTCGGCGACCTCGCCGGAAAGACCATCGCCGTGCAGAGCACCGGCAAGCCGGAGGAGATCTTTCTCAGCGGCTCCGACCCGCGCATCCCGCAGACCGTCGAGGTGTTCAGCACCGAAGACCGCAGCGTGCAGTATGCGATGCTGGCCTGCGGCTATGTGGATGCCATCGCTGCCCATGAGACGGCCATCCTGCAATACATGAAGGACAATTCCGTGGAGTTCCGCATCCTCGAAGAACCGCTGCTGGTCACCGGGCTGGGCATCGCCTTTGCCAAAAACGACGACCGCGGGCTGGACATCCAGCTGAACGCTGTTCTTGCACAGATGCGCACAGACGGCACACTGGAGCAGATCCTTGGCAAGTATCTTGAACACGCTTCGCAGTATCTGGAGGTGGACACCATTGGCATGTAAAAATAGAACCATCTCAGATACATGGAGATGGGGGCTCTATCTGGTCATCGGCGTGCTTTTTATGGCCGGCGTCGTTTTTTTCTCGAGTTGGCAGGCACTGCGTGCAACGGAGGCTCGTTTCTGCCAGATCCTTGATTTTGTCAAATCCCAGTCCACCAGCTTTGAAAAGCACAACGATACGGTCGTGGCCAAAGCGCTCCGCCGCACGGCGGTATCGGTGCATCAGCTGGCACAGGACCCTGCGCTCGACCTTTCCGACCCGCAGTGCCTGAGCAGGCAGGCAGAGCTGCTCTGGCTCACAGGTATTTCGGTTCTGGCCCCGGACGGTACGCTCCTGTGCGAATCCACAACCAACGGCATCGGCTATGCCCGGTTTGGAGAACCGCTCAAGAATGATGCCGTTCTGGACGTTTTCTCTTACCCGCAAAAAACCTATCTGAAGCGGATCCTGCTGGAGGATGGGTCTGCCGTGGATGTTGCGGCACACCGGGCAGAAAGCAAAGAGGTCATCCTGCTTGCCTACCGCTATACCCCGGCAGAATTTGTAGAGGGAACGGCTTTGTCCATCCAGAGCGTACTGGACGGCTACTCGGTTGAGACCAGCGGCACATTGTTCATCGTGCAGAACAATCAGGTCATTGCCTCCAACCGCCCGGAGCTCATCGGGCAGGATGCTGCGGACAGTCTGCCGGTGCGGGAGATCCGCAAAGCCGGGGCTGCCGAAACGCTGACCCATACCCACGATTGGAACGGCTCCGGCTGCTATGTTGGAATGTACTGCCACGGAAGGTCTTTCGATCTCTATGCGTATACGGATGAAAGATCCGTCTTCCGTGAATCGTTTCCGTTGATTTTGATGGCGCTGGCCGGCTACATCCTGCTTGTAATGGTCCTTCGGGTGCTGCGCAGACGCTCCGTGCAGGAGATGGAGCAGCAGAAGAAAGAGCAGGAGAAGAAGTATCAGGCTCAGCTGGAGGAACAGAACCGCAAACTGGAGATCGCACTCCGGCACGAGGGTGCTGCAAACCGTGCCAAGCGGGAGTTTCTGTTCAATATGAGCCACGATATCCGCACCCCCATGAACGCCATCATCGGCTTCACCTCTCTGGCTGCGACCCATATTGATAATAAGGAGCAGGTGCTGGACTACCTGAAAAAGATCTCTACCTCCAGCCAGCATCTGCTCTCCCTCATCAATGATGTGCTGGATATGAGCCGCATCGAGAGCGGAAAAGTAAAAATCGAAGAGAAAGCGGTGCATCTGCCGGACCTCGTCCACGATGTGCGCTCCATCATCCAACCCGATGTTTCGGCAAAGCGGCTGTCGCTTTTCATCGATACCATGGACGTGGAGAACGAGGACATCATCACCGACCCGCTGCGGCTGAACCAGATCCTGCTGAACATTTTGTCCAACGCCATCAAGTTCACTCCCACAGGCGGTACGATCAGCATCCGCATTGCCCAGAAGAACGGTGCGCCCCAGGGCCGTGGCTGCTATGAGTTCCGCATCAAGGACAATGGCATCGGTATGAGCGAAGCGTTCCAGAAGCACATCTTTGAGGCGTTCAGCCGGGAGGAAAGCTCCACCGTCAGCGGCATTCAGGGTACCGGCCTGGGCATGTCCATCACCAAGAACATTGTGGATATGATGGGCGGCACCATCGCGATCGAAAGTGAACCGGGCAAGGGCAGTGAATTCATCGTAGATCTCTGCTTCGCACTCAGCGGACAAAGGGTGGAGCCCAAGCAGCTCCCGCAGTTGGAAGGGCTGCGCGCATTGGTAGCAGACGACGATACCGACACCTGCCTGAGCGTCAGCACCATGCTGTCCAAGATCGGGATGCGGCCGGAGTGGACGATCTCCGGCCGGGAAGCGGTGATCCGCACCCGATACGCCATGGAGCAGGGCGACGAATTCAGCGTCTACATCATCGACTGGCTCATCCCCGATATGAACGGCATCGAGGTCGTGCGGCAGATCCGCAAGCTGATCGGGAAAAGCTGCCCTATCATCATTCTGACGGCCTACGATTGGACGGATATTGAAGAGGAAGCCCGCGCTGCCGGAGTGACCGCCTTCTGCGAAAAGCCGCTGTTCCTTTCCGAACTGCGCAGAGTGCTGGCGGAACCGTACGGTGCAGAGCCTGCCTGTAAGCCAGCGCAGCCAGATGCCTCCGAGCTCAAGGGAAAGAAGCTTTTGCTGGTGGAGGACAACGCCTTGAACCGCGAGCTCGCGCTGGAGATCCTGAAGGAAGCGGGCTTTGCGGTAGACACTGCTGAGGATGGCGAGATCGCTGTCCAGAAGATGAAGCAGGCGGCCCCCGGGCAGTACGATTTGATCTTAATGGACATCCAGATGCCCAAGATGGACGGTTACGAGGCAACGCGGCAGATCCGCGCCCTGCCGGATGCTGCAAAGGCAGGCATTCCCATCTTTGCAATGACGGCAAATGCCTTTGAAGAAGACCGCCAGAATGCATTGAAGGCCGGTATGGACGGCCACATTGCAAAGCCGCTGGATATTCCGCATCTGCTGCAGGTCCTTGCAGATGTACTGAGATCATAACGGCTGCCAGCCGACAAAAACAAAAGCACCCGCAGCAGGCTTCGCAGAGGCTCTTACCTCTGGAAGCGAATGCTGCGGGTGCTTTATTTATTTTCTGCCTGACAGGCGTTTGGCTTACAGGATCTTGCGCAGCTCCTGCACGAGATCGCCGATCACGATGGGCTTGGACAAAAAGCCGTTCATGCCGCTTTCCAATGCGTTGCGGCGGTCCTCGTCGAAGGCGTTGGCGGTCATGGCAAGGATGGGGAGCTTTGCCCGGGCAGGGTCATCCAGTGCGCGGATCTTCCGGGTGGCGGTGTAGCCGTCCATCACCGGCATCTGCACATCCATCAGCACCAGATCATAGCTGCCCGGCGCTGCGGTGCTCACCTTTTCCACCGCCACTTCACCGTTTTCCGCCGTATCGACCCGGAAGCCGTACTCGCGCAGGATCTCCTGCGCGATCTCGCGGTTCAGCTCGTTGTCCTCTACCAGCAGGATGTGTCTGTCCTTGAAGTCGGCGTTCTTTTCCGGCAGAAGCTCCTGTGATGCATCTGTCAGCTTCTGGCCGAGGGCGCTCATCAGGGTCTCGCGCAGGTCGGACATGAACATGGGCTTTTCGCAGAAGGCGGTCACACCGGCGGCCTTTGCCTCCACCTCAATGTCAGACCAGTCGTAGGCCGTCAGGATGATGATGGGGGTATCGTCGTTCAGGCTGCGTATCTGGCGGGTGACCTCGATGCCGTTCATATCCGGCAGCCGCCAGTCGATGATATAGGCGTGGTAGGCATCGCTCATCTCGATGGACTGCCGCGCGCGCAGCACCGCTTCCTTGCCGGAAAGGGTCCACTCCGCGCGCATTCCCACCTTGACCAGCATCTTTGTCACGCTGTCGCAGGTGTTGAAATCGTCGTCCACCACCAGAGCCTTCAGACCCTCCAGCTCAGCGATCTTTTCCACCGGGCGGTGCTCTGCCTGCACCCGCAGCGGCACACGAATGATAAACTCGCTGCCCTTGCCCTGCGCTGTCTGCACCTCGATGGTGCCGCCCATCATATCCACGATGTTTTTGGTGATGGCCATGCCAAGGCCGGTGCCTTGGATACGGCTGACCGTGGAGGTGCGCTCCCGCTCAAACGGCTCAAAGATTTTTTTGGCAAATTCCGGGCTCATGCCGATGCCGTTGTCCTTGATGCGGAACTCGTACTGCCCGCAGCCGCACACCTGCCCGGCAAGCTGGCGCACCCGCACCGAGACCGTGCCGCCCGCCGGGGTAAACTTGATGGCGTTGGACAGCAGGTTCAGCAGGATCTGGTTCAGCCGGGTCTTATCGCAGTAGACATCCTCGTCGGTCACATCCATCGCGTCCATATAAAGCTCCAGCTGTTTTGCGTAGATCTGCCCGCTGACGATGGTTTTCAGATCGTGCAGCACCTCCGAAAGGTTGACTTCCACCTCTTCCAGATGGAGCTTTCCGCTTTCGATGCGGCTCATATCCAGCACATCGTTGATGAGCGAGAGCAGATGGTTGCTGGAAGCAAGGGTCTTGGCCAGATAATCCTTCACCCGCTCCTTGTCATCGATATTGCTGATCGCCAGTGTGGTAAAGCCGATGATGGCGTTCATGGGGGTGCGGATGTCGTGGGACATATTGGAAAGGAAGGTGCTCTTGGCGCGGTTGGCAGTCTCGGCGGCGGCAACGGCATCCGAAAGCGCCTGATTCACCTGTTTGTCGGCGGTGCGGTCGGACATGACAAGGATGTATTTGGTCCTGCCCTCCACCTCGCTGCCTATGGCGATGTTATGGAACCAGCGGCGCTCTTTGGTTTCCAGATGCTCAAACTCGATATCCCATTCCCGCTGCTGCCCGCGGAGAAGCCCTTCCAGATAGTTTTTATCACGGTCCGGGGAATCCTTCGGGTGCAGCTGTGTCAGAACACGGACATCCTGCCGGACTTCTCTCCACGGGATGCCCAGCAGCCGCTCAATGTTCGGGCTGACATAATCCACCTTGGAGGTCTCTGCGTCCAACATCAGGAAAACGTCGTCCACGTTCAGCGAGAGCTTCTGGAACAATTCATCCCGGTACGAGATCTCGGTATTCTTCCGGCGCAGGGTCGTATGGCTTCTGCGCACAATGAGCAGAATGACCAGCACCGCAAGACCTGCGGCGATGCCCGCTGCGATCTGTATCGTATGGAACCACAGCTTATCCAGATTGGCATTGACGATTTTGACCGGGACAAGTCCCAGCATCGTCCAGCTCTGGACCGCCGTGTCTTCGTAGACCAGATAATAACTGGTGTCGCCCAGCTTTACCCTCAGGTTTCCGCTGCTGCCCTGTGCAAAGGCATTGGACAGATCCAAGATCTGCGCCTCGGAAAGATCGGAATGGTCGCGCAGCATCGCAATGAAGTTGTAGATCGTTTCCGTGCGGTTTACAGAATTGTCGATGACCACCCGCCCATCCGGGTAGATGACATAGTTGCTGGCATTGCCCTGAAAGGCAGAATTGTCCAGTAATCTCAGCACCTCATCGTTGTAATAGGTGATGGCAACGGCATCGTAGGCAAAGCCCCGGTAGCTGCCCTGCGTTTTGGGACAGATGAACGCCAGCATCTGGGGCTTGCCGGGCAGCGCCGTGTTCACGACGACATCCTCATCGTGAGCGAGCTTTTCGTCCAGATTGGTCTGCAGGCCAAGGTAGCCGGTCTCCCCGGTCACGGTCATGTAGTTGCCGTCATAGGTAAGAAAGTAGAATTCGGCAAACCCGGCCTCCTGCTGTGCCGCCCCGATATACGCCTGAATCTCCGCCTCATCCGAGGCAGTTTCCAGAAAGCCGTTGTACAGATGCAGATAGGTCAGGTTCTTGCGCACCATCTCTTTCAGCATATTGTTGGATTTATGCAGCACCTCTTCCAGATGCGAGGTGCTTTCCTGATAGATGGTCTGGGACACAAACGAGATGTACCGAACGCTGAAACCTGCTATCAGCAAGACCAGAAGAAGGATGGCAGCAACAGGGAGCCACTTTTGCCGGGGATGGCAGTTTCGTTTGGATCCATGCTTTTCGTCTTCCATCCCGCTCACCTCAGTGTCATGTAGTTTTCAGGCTCTGCAAGCACTGCGCCGCCGCCGGAGAGATGATCGCGCCATCTGTTTTTTACCCATGTATCTCCGTCCAAAGACCTGCCGCTTTCGCTCGCAAGCAGCGCTTCCATCTGATTTTCCGCTGCCAGACAGGTCACGGTAACGGTGTCGTCGTCCCCCAGCGGCTGTCCGTTCCGGGTGATGCCGGTCAGGGTATAGCTGCCGCCTGCCTCTTTGACCTCCACGGCAATGCCGCTGACCACCGGCAGAGAGCCGCGGTTGAAGGGCACAAACCCGCCCTCGCAGCCCTCCACAAAGGCGCGGACGGTCTCCTTCAGCTCTGCGCCGGTCATGGTGCGCTGGCGGGACATCAGACCGTTGGGCATGATCATGAAAGCGGCCATTTTCTTGTTATAATCTGCCCGCAGCACACTGCCGGTAAAGCTGTTTGCGGTGGCAAGCAGCACATCGGTGCCATAAACGCCCCGCAGCGTGTTCGCCATAACGGAGAAGGAGGCGCTGCCGCCGTTTGCGTGGAAGACATTGGAATAGCTCTTCCCGGAGGTCAGCACGATCTCGTCATCGGCAGGCGTTTCTTCGGCAAGAAGCTGGGCATTGAACGCGCGATAGGCCTGCTGTGCCGTGTACTCGCCCGCGATCATTTTGGAGACAACGTCCTTGGAGACGGCAAAGAAATCGTTGGAGGCGATGCGGATATACATGTGGTTTTCTTCCACCACATCGCGCACGTCCTTCATGTACTCGGTCAGGCGCAGGGGGACGTTCTGGCTGTAGCTCAGCAGGTCCTGCCCGTCGGCAACGATGCGGCTCTGCGCCTCCTCGGAGAGCATGACGTTCAGCACCTTCATGGCTTTTTCGCGGCGCGCGGTGTCCTGCTCGAGGTCACGGTTCAACGCCACCTGGAAATAGGGGGTGGTCATGATCCACTTTTCGCCGTTCTGGCTGAAGAAGGGCAGGAAGATCGTGTCGATGCCCTCATCCCGAAACATCTTGACACCGGCAGAGCTGCCAAAGTACATGGCAGCTTCTCCGTTCCGGAACATCCCGGTCACATCGTCGTAATTCAACGCAAGATCGTCTGCCGTGAGGTGGGTATCCTGAATGAACTGCGCCATCCGCTCAAACGCCCCCGGCCACACGGTGTCGTCCAGACCCACCCGTGCGGTGTTGGCAGGGTCGCTGTAAGCAGTGCGCCACTTGCGCCCATCAGTCGTGGTAAGCTCGGCAGCGGAAAGCCCCTGCAGCGTTTCCATGCAGATGTAGTCGTAGGTATAATCGGCGGTAAAGCCGCGGATGCCCACCTTCTCAAACGCCTGACAGGCCGAAACGAAGCTCTCGTAATCGGTAGGCAGGGGGATCCCGTACTGCTCAAAAAGGCTGCGGTTGACCACAAAGCCGTGGGCATCCGCGCAGACCGGCAGCCAGTTCACGCTGCCGTCCTCGTTTTTGAAGCTGTTGAGGTAGGTGTTGTACACAGCGCCCGCCTCGTTGGTCAAGGCAAGGTTCATCAGGCTGTCCTTCAAGGGAGCCGCATCGTGCAGCGAGAAGCGGCAGCAGGTGATGATATCCGGCAGGCCGCCGTTCTCCTGCAAAAACTTGTAAAAATCCAAATCGTTGTTTCCTGCGATGAATTCAATATTTACATCCGGCAGCTGGGACTGGATATAAGGCGCATAGGTTTCGTACAGGTTATTCGTCCACAGATACACCTGAATGGTCTGAGCATCCTCCTGCTTTTCCACATTTTCGGCGGTTTTTGTTCCGCAGCCGGTCAGCACAGATAGACCTATCACCAATGCCGCAAATGCAGAAAGAAGGCGGTGCAATGTTCTTTTGTTCATTAAATCGTTCCCCTCACAACTCTTGGGCAGCTGCCGTTCTGCACTCCCGAATACCGCAAAAAAGCATCGATACAGCATGACAGAACTATAGGATTATTTTACCACCGCCACGATGGATTTTCAATAAAATTTCATATGTTGATTCATAAAAGCAGCGCGTGTCCGATTTCTTTGCGCCAGTCGATGCAGCTTTTTTGAACAGTATATATACCAACGCATACAGTATGTATATGTAACATTATAACAGAAGCATTTCAAGGGTCTATGCTTGTGAATACTGCTTATTTTCTATTATTATCACTTGATAAAAAGGCAGCTTTGGCCAGTTGGGTTATTTTGCTCCCCGTGGCCCGAGCAGGCCCTGCGGGCCAACATCCACTGCCAGATCTCGCTGGCTCTCAACCGCATCTACACCGAGTGGTACCCCAGCAAGGGCTACAGTTTCAACATCACCAACTCCACCAGCTACGACCAGTACTACGTCCATGGCCGGACGGTGTTCGACGTCATGGTGCGGCTGACGGACGACATCTTCAACACCTATATCCGTAAGACCGGCACCGTGAATCCCTACTACGCCGAGTACTGCGACGGCAAATCCGTCACCTGCCCCGGCCTCAAGCAGTGGGGGACGGTCACGCTGGCCAATCAGGGCCGCAACGCACTGAGCATCCTCAAATACTACTATGGCAACAACATCGAGATCATCCGCACCAACAACATCCAGTCCATCCCCCAGAGCTACCCCGGAAGCCCTCTGCGGCAGGGCAGCACCGGAGCGGCGGTGTTCACCCTGCAGCGGCAGCTCAACCGCATCACCAAAGACTACCCCTTCCTCGGCCTGCTGACGGTGGACGGCATCTTCGGCCGCAAGATGACCGAGACGGTCAAAAAGTTCCAGAAACAGTTCAACCTCACCGCCGACGGCGTGGTGGGCCGCAGCACCTGGTATAAGATCAGCTATATCTACGTCTCGGTGAAGGACCTCGCCGAGCTGACCAGTGAAGGCGAGACATTCAGCGGCACCCTCCCGGACGGCTCATGGAACTTCGGCAGCAGCGTCCTCAAACAGGGCTCCACCGGCAGCGAGGTAGAGCAGATGCAGTTCTGGCTGAGTACGCTGGCTCAGTATGAGAGCAGCATCCCCTCTGTCACGGTGGACGGCGTCTACGGCAGCGGCACAGCGGCGGCTGTCCGGGCGTTCCAGCGGCGCTACGGCCTGACGGTGGACGGCATCGTGGGCCGCACCACATGGACCGAGCTATACGACCAGTTCCGCAGCATCCAGTCCGACAACGGCACCCCCAACGCCTACCCCGGCACCGCCCTGCGCCAGGGCAGCAGCGGCCAGAATGTCCGGCTGGTGCAGTTCTGGCTGAAGATCGCGCGGACGGTCTATTCCCGTCTCAACAACATCACCGTGGACGGCATCTTCGGCTCGTCTACCGCAGCGGCCGTACGGCGGTTCCAGACCTACTTCGGCCTCACCAGCGACGGCGTCGTGGGCCGGACGACATGGAACAAGCTCTACGAAGTCTACAACGACATTGCCAACCGCCTGCTTTCGCCCAGCCTGCGGCCCGGCGAGTACCCGGGCGTGCTGCGCAATGGCTCCACCGGCACCGCCGTCCGGGAGCTGCAATTCTACCTCTACCTCATGAGCGCCTACCAGAGCAGCATCCCCTCTGTCTCCATCGATGGCCGTTTCGGCGCGGCCACCGAGGCCGCCGTGCGGGCCTACCAGCGGTTCGCCGGGCTGACAGTGGACGGCATCGTGGGCCGGAAGACATGGGATTCGCTCTACGGCAAAGCGTCGGCCCTCCGCTCGTCCGGGCCGGTGGTCACCCTCAAGCGTCTCCCCTACCCCGGCACACCGCTCACCGTCGGCACCAACAGCAGCGCCGTGCTCTACTACACCCTGCTTTTGCAGCGCATCGCCTACTACTACGACAGTGTGGCGTCCCCCGCGCTTTCCAGCCAGTACACACAGGAGACCGCGAACGCCACCGCCAGCGCGCAGGAGCTTCTGGGCCTGCCCGCCACCGGCGTGGCAGACGCCGAGACGTGGACAGCAGTGGAAGCCCTGAGCTTACAGCTGGCGGCCTTCACCCCCAACCCCGACCGGCACCCCGGGCAGGGGCCGGACTACCCGGACCGGGCCATGAAGGAGGGCAGCGTGGGCGCTGATGTCCGCCTCATCGAGGGCTGGCTCAATGACCGCTCCCAGCTCTACTGCGAGGAGGACTACGTCGCCGACAACGCTGTCTTCGGCCCGGAGGACACCGCCGCTGTGAAGGAGACGCAGCAGCGGGCGGGTCTTGAGGCAAATGGCGTCGTGGACCGGCCCACCTGGGCCGCACTCCGCGCCCAGAGCCATACTGCCTGCGACAGCTGCACCGAGGAGGGATGAGAGATGGCACGCTTACTGGTCTATGACGCCTACGAGAACAAAGTCTACACCTATTCGAGCCTGCGCGAGAACGACCCCATGCCCTACAGCACCGGCAGGACTCTGACCGTGCGGGAGTTCCGGGGCAAATCGAACAGCCCGGTGCTCTGGACGACCATCGCGGCAATGGAAGCGTGGAACCTCACCCGCCGCAAATACGGCAGGGGCATCCCGGTGGGATACGCCTTCCGCCGCATCTGGGAGGGAGGCCACGGCACCCGCAGCCAGCACTACGCCGGCGTGGCCTTCGACGTGGGGCAGAGCCTCAGCCAGACCCAGCGCACCTCCATCTACAACGCCGCCCGCTCCACCGGGGCGTGGGGCTATGTCGAGCCGCTGAGCCAGACCCCCACATGGGTCCACTTCGACCGCC
>ERZ791821.568-NODE-568-length-29968-cov-11.450339_pt1 | contig 29968 bp, 18 predicted proteins | sample MGYA00510300_ERZ791821 | MGnify/ENA primary metagenome ERZ791821 (study PRJEB30046, sample SAMN00792034) | human gut metagenome | study: EMG produced TPA metagenomics assembly of the A metagenome-wide association study of gut microbiota in type 2... | reverse complement strand
GCTATTTTTTGTTTGCCATTTTTTATTAGAAACTTTATTATTTATAACGGCGATCTTCTGGGTATGAGATCATTTCATAATCAATATGAAAAGTGGTTAGATGCTGGTGGGAAAAAGCTACAGTTCCCATATATCTCAAATCATAGTATAGGAGCACTATTTATAGATAATGATTTTTTAGTAAGAACTTTTGAATCATTTGTCGGCTTTTTCGGCTATTTATCGGTTCAACTAAAACCTGTTTTTTACTTATTTTATTTTATACTGTTTTATACAGGAATTTTAGGACTATTCATTAAACCAAGAATTAATGAATTAAAATTAATAAAAAATTCGATTGTGACATTAATAGTTGGGACAATTCTTCTTATTATACTCTTTCTATATTACGACCTTTATATTGATTATCAAACCCAAGGGCGCTACATTATCAGTGCTCTTCCTCCATTAGCTTTATTAGAGACGTTAGGATTATCTCAAATAAGCAAAGTTATGAGAATGGGTAGAATAATTAAATATAGTTTTACCTTATTTTATGTATTACTAAATATATTTATATTATGTCATTATGTTTATCCAACGCTAGTGCTTTAAACGTTCAGATTTAAGAATATCTGTCAACTGGTATGGTTGACTCAAAATACTGTAAGCACACCATAATGGTACGGGTTAAAAAATACACGAAAAAATGAGACATCTCGCTGTTTGGCGAGAGACTATAATCCCCTTAAGGGTGACACTTGAAATAATAAAAGTGTTATTTCCTTAAGGGGGTTTTTGCATTTCAAGTTATTCGACAATGAATAGACTAGAGCTGCTTTACGGCTATCAAAAGACAGAATCCGGCCTCAAAGTATATGCCGATATGCATCATGTCAATCAGAATACGATGACAAGATGGATTCGGCAGTTTCTCTTGCATGGTTTGGCAGGAGTTCGCCATCGTTCATTCAATCATCGCTATTCGCTAAATACTAAGATTGAAGCCGTCAAAGAGTATCAAGCCGGTTTCCCAGGTGAAAAAATCATTGAAAAGTATGATATTCGTAGTCTCTCTCAACTAAAACAGTGGTCGATCCAGTACAATAATGATGAACTAAAGACTAAGTCAAGAAAGCGAGTCAGAAAAATGGGTCGAAAAGTTAATTTTGAAGAGAAATGCAAAATCGTACAATGGGTCTTGGACCATGACAATGACTACCAAGGAGCAACAATTCAGTTTAATGTAAGCTATCAGCGTGTCTACTCATGGGTTCGCAAATACCATGAGGCAGCTGACAGTTGGGAAGCCTTGAAAGATAATCGTGGGCATCGCAAGCCACAAAAAGCTTTAGAAGAGATGACCGAAAAAGAGCGACTTGAAGCTGAAATTAAAAGACTAAAGAAAATCAATCGAGAAATGGAGCTTGAGATCGCATTCGCAAAAAAATTAGTCGAAATACGCAATCGGGGGGTGAAGCGACCGGACGATATCAAGCGGTTCAAGAATTAATCAACGAAACCGCAGGTTCCGTTAGCGAACTGACTAAAATTGCCAAAGTTTCACGCAAATCATACTATCAGTGGCTCAAAAGACAGCCAACACAAAGAGAAATTGAGAACAAGGCAATTTTGGAAGCAATCTATCAGATTGAAAAACGCCATCAGAACTGTGCTGGTCATAAAAAAGTAACCGCGATTTTAAACAATGAGAATGGGAAAAATCAAGAAATTCCAGAATACACCTTTTCGTTTGACTTTCGTATCAATATTAAGCGTGTGCGTCGAATCATGCGGAAACACGGCATTAAAGCTGATGTCCGTCAGAAAAAGCGCAGCCGCAAGAAAGAACAACAACAGTACCAAGAGGATAATTTATTGGAACGGAAATTTATTCAGATAGCGCCTAATCTGGTTTGGGTGTCCGATACGACAGAACTAACCTATGGTCGCAACAACAAAGTTCGCTTGCACGTAGTTTTGGATTTGTACGGTCGTTATGCGCTCAGTTATCATATTTCACCAACTGAGACGGCAGAAGCCGCAATTGAAGCCTTTAAACGCGCCGCTAAGCAAGCTGGGACCTTCGCACCAATGATTCATACCGATCGTGGCGCTGCCTATACCTCAAATGACTTCAATAACTATTTAACCAGCAACAATAGTAAGCACAGTCTCTCTGCGCCTGGCACTCCGGCTGATAACGCAGTAATTGAGCACTATTGGGGCGATTTTAAGTACATCTGGATGGCGCATCATTCACATCCGCAAACTTTGGCAGAACTGAAAGCTTTGGTTAAGCAGGGTGTTGAATACTTCAACACAGTCGAGATTTCCAGTAAACGAAACAACCTCACCGCGGAGGACTTCCGCAATGAGGCCGTATAGACTAATTTTTTATTTTTTTAAGTGTTACCTTGACAGGGTATAGTACTATCTCGCCAAGCCGCGAGATGCCTCATTTTTTCGTGTATTTTTCAACCCGCACCATTATGGTATGCTTACTTTTTAACTTTAGATTTTAAAATTATTAATTTATTCAATCCCACCCCTGCTAATGTAAACAGATATGGTAAAAATTGAATGAGGTATCTACTACGACCGCCTTCAAACAATAATAAAAACACAAAACCACCAACAATAGTATATTTTAGTAATTGGAGTGTTTCAACACTGTCCCCTATTGATGCCAAGAATATGAAGAGTAACGCAACAACCCATATTATCTGTGGAAAAAACTTATAACCACTCATATTTGCATCAGCTATTAGATAACCTTGATTAACATCTATATGCATAAACAAAGCTCTTATATGGTTTTCTATCTTGTTTATATTTCTTATAAACGGTCCATATAAATAATTTCCTTCAGCAGCCCAGCCAAATGATCCATCAGCTGTATTATTAATCTGTTTCTGACCTAGGAACTTTAGGTAGCCGCCCAATCCCATTTGCGAAAGCCTTTCTCGAATTAATTTAACATTGTACTTATTTCTTTTTTTGGGACTTTTAATATTAATATTTTCAGTTACATCATTAGAATTATAACCACCGTTACCGGACATCCCCATGGCAATAAAGTGAGTAACCGGCATCTTTCTGACATTTTCAATATCTACTATATTATTATGTTGCTGATAGATTTTTACTGGTGAATATAGAACAATAAAACCTAATCCCAAACTAGCAAACAACTCAATAATTTTCTTAATCTCTACTTTAGGCTTTCGTTGCAAGTTAAAAACGATTTTTACTATTACCATTGCAATTACAAAAATCACCGTACTTGGCTTCATAAGTAAAGCAAACGCAGTAACTATTCCAAAACAAAAATTAAGAGAAAAATTCTTAAAATTTTGATTTCTTGAATAGATAAAAAGAAACAGAGCACTTACTAAAATTGACCAATTATCAGTATATGGGATTACTACAAATGGCCACATCATATATAAAATCCAATATAGAAAGATTGTATAATAAGCTACTCTTTTACTAAATAATTTTTTAACTGCTTCAAAAAGTAAAATGGCTGAAACATCAATTATGATAATATTCAAAAAATTAAGTTTTAATATTAAGTCATTAGGAGTTTTAATACTAAAAATACTCTGGAAAAATTTCTCAATGACTAAAAGCAGAAAATTATTAGGATATAATGAAAAATAAATCTTATCATTACTAATCTTACTAGAAATCTTATATATATATTCTATAAAAATGCGCGGATCCCAACCAAATTTACCGGATAATGCCCTAACTAACATGAGCTGCCAAATCAGAGTCATACAAATAAGTATAACTAGCAAGGGCTTTTTTATTTTATTTAGGATTCTAAAAAATTTCTCTTTTACTCTTAACAAACTATATCCAACATAAGCTAAAATCAGTAATCCAATAAAACAAAGAATAGCCTTATTAGGAACTAATTGTAACAATGTTGGCAATAATGAGATACTGCCACAAATACTTATTACCAATAATGGCATTAGAAAAAAGTCAACTAATTTATTACTAATCTTTTCAAATTTCATTTTATCTCCTACTTATCATTCATATTGAATAATTTTCTTCTTTAAATGTTAAATCAAGGTCTGTATTTCACTCTTCAGAATACTGTGTGGCCACTAATAAAGTATTTTAATGTCTATTGTTAATGAATTATTAGCTATTCGCTTTCTCTTCATATACTTAAAAAAGCCTATTTATGATAATGGTATCATAATTGTTGAGAATAGAAATCCTAAACTACATACTCTTATGTTTTTAGAACGGTTTAAAAGTTGCTTACATTTTACTATCTAAAAACCTCCTATAGATGAGTTTCCTCAAGTATAGAAGGTTTGCGTAGTTGGTGGCATACGTGTTGTTAGTGTGTATTTATGAAATTCGTACTATTTCTGCTTTTAAAATTGAAGATAGACTTTTTATATAATGTAATAATTAATAAACATCCCCAAGTTAATAAACAAATTGTAAAACATACATAGTAGATAATAGGAGGCTGATAGGAGACAGTAAGCTGATATTTACCTTTTTTTAGGTTAACTACAATAGTTCCTCGTTTTGAAATATGATATTTTGTTCTTTCCCCATTAATTTTAAGAGTAGTATGTTTAAATACAAGTGCCGGTATGTCTACAGTTGCATTATTATTTAATGATAGTTTATAGGTTAGTTTATTACTAGAAGCGATTGGAGTTATTTGCTTTTTAGAATTGTTTATATAAATAATATGGTTTACAATGCTTTCTTTCTGATAATAAGCCTGCATTGGAAAATAGTCTGTTTCTCCAAATAAAGCGGCATAGCTAAATTGATAATTATAGTTATGATTATTTAAAATGACGGGTGAATCATTATCTGGACGTAATGTTTTATACGACTTGGTAGGGTGATCTAATACCTCAACACTGTTATTGTGATTAGCATTACGTTCATATATATTGGTGATACTCCCAGCATAGAGTAACGATATAGATAGCAATAATAAGGAAAATTTCAAGACTGTGAATTTTGTGTCAGAGTTTATATATTTGTATAATCCTTCGGCACAAATAATACTTAGAAAGACAATCGCAAAATCAGTATATCTGTACGTAAATTGAATTACATTAAATATTGTATTTTTAAATAAGTTATGTGGAAAAACATTTGTAATTAATATAGTGATAGTAATTCCGGATAACCAAACTGTCTTATCAATGGAATCTTTTTTAACCCAGTTCCATCCAAAAAAGAGAGTTAGAATTAGCAAGATGCCGAGCCCGCCTTGATTAGAGACTTGATTGTTAAAGGAATTAATAATCAAGTTTGTCATGGATGGAATAATAATAAATCCGGATAGTGGGGTAAATAATCCTTGTTTCCAACAATCAGTGAGAAGCGGAATGAATTGCCAAATAGTTAATAGTCCAAACAATAAGACTGCTTTAATTAATAACAACAATACTTTTTTGAAGTTGCATTTCATTACAAAAAAATAAACCAATACAATAGCAAAAAGGACTTCTCCTGCGATAAACAATGACACATAATGACAGTATGCTACCAATGACATTCCGATCGCTAATGTTATAAATTCATCTTTGTATAAAAGTTTGTAAATGCCTAAAAATACGATTGGTAAAAAAGTATAGGCTTGGGCTTCTCCTAATACATAATTTTGGAAAATGAGGTACAAATGATAAGGAGCAATTGTGTAAACAATTGCAAAAAAGATAGATTGAAGATTGTTACCTTCGCTATATGAAAACATACAGAAGTAGCTTACCAACATAGTTACAAATAATAATAACCATGCGTATACTAAATATGCTTCAATAGGTTTAAGTATGAATTCAAGCAACGCCCAAGGATAAAGAAAAACGGTTGGATAGAATAAAAAGTTCCCATTGCCGACATTGTGAAATGTATTGGTTCCGATGAATGTAAAGAATTCACCATGTTTTAAATTCAAATAAATCTGTTGAACTCTTGCTGCGTGAAAGCTCCAGTCAGAATGTACACCTAATTGACCCGCAACAAAAAAGGGAAATATTAGGATTATAGAAAATAACAATAACCCTAATATAATCATGAATTTGCTAATATTTACGTGCTCTTTGATCTTTACCATGGAGTTCCCCTACAGTTTAGCCGTCAGTTTAACATCTGGATACTTCTGCTTGAACCAGTTTTCCGCAAATTGGTTTTCAAACAAGAATAGTGGAGCACCATAACGATCCTTAACCAGCATATTCCGTGAAGAAGCCATCTTAGGATCAAGCTGTTCTGGATCAACCCAGCGTGCTGTCTTACTACCCAGTGGTTCCATAATAACTTCGGAATTATATTCGTTTTGCATCCGGAACTTGAACACTTCGAACTGCAATTGACCAACGGCACCCAAAATATAGTCGTTGGAGTTATAGCCAGTGTAGAGCTGGACAGCCCCTTCTTGTACCAATTGGTTGATCCCTTTGTGGAATGATTTTTGCTTCATAACGTTCTTTGGCGTTACGCGGACAAATAGTTCTGGCGTAAATTGAGGCAGCTTCTCAAACTTGATGTCTTGTTTACCAGTGTAGATTGAATCACCAATTTGGAAGTTTCCGGTATCGTAAAGCCCGATAATATCACCGGCAACGGCATTCTCAACGTTTTCACGCGTATTGGCCATGAACTCGGTCACGTTTGATAGACGAATTGGCTTTTTAGTCCGCTCCAAGGTAACGTCCATGCCCCGGGTAAATTCACCAGAACAAATCCGTACGAAAGCAATCCGGTCACGGTGCTTAGGATTCATGTTAGCTTGAATTTTAAAGATGAAGCCAGAAAACTCGGGTGCCAGTGGATCGATTGATTTACCGTCTTCTGTCTTGTGTGCTGAAGGGGCTGGAGCAAATTTTAAGTAGGTTTCCAGGAAAGTCTTAACCCCAAAGTTGGTCAGCGCTGAACCGAAGAAGACAGGTGTTTGGTCCCCCTTGGCGATCTTTTCTTCATCAAGCTCGCTACCAGCCATTTCAATCAGTTCCATTCCATCTAAGGCGTCTTTCCATTCACCTTCACCAGCCAATGGGTTTTCACCAATCACCTGACCATCTTCATCTAATGGCAAATAAGGGTTGGCAGGATCCTGTGGGTGGGAAAGGGCAACCCGATGATTATAACGATCATAAACACCCATAAATTGCCGCCCCATCCCAATTGGCCAGTCCATTGGGTAGGTTTCGATTCCCAGCACGTCCTCGATTTCATTTAACAGATCCAGCGGTTCACGGGCATCGCGGTCAAACTTGTTAATGAACGTGAAAATTGGAATTCCCCGCATCTTACAGATTTGGAATAGCTTTTTGGTTTGTGGTTCGATACCCTTGGCACCATCAATTACCATGACGGCAGAGTCAACAGCCATCAAAGTTCGGTAAGTATCTTCAGAGAAGTCTTCGTGCCCTGGTGTATCTAGAATATTAATCCGCTTTCCCTGGTAGTCAAACTGCATTACAGAACTGGTAACGGAAATCCCACGCTTTTTTTCGATTTCCATCCAGTCAGACTTGGCAAAATTGCTGCTGCCGCGTCCTTTAACAGTCCCAGCTTCGCGGACGACGCCCCCAAATAAAAGCAGCTGTTCAGTAATCGTCGTTTTACCAGCATCGGGGTGCGAAATAATCGCAAACGTCCGGCGCTTGTTAACGGCTTCTGCCAATTTTTTTGAATCAGTCATTTTTATGTTCCTTTCGAGAATTATCCTATCTATAGTATTACAAATATGGTGTAAAGTCTATTAGCCACGGCATTTAAAAAGGATTAGGAGCTTGCTGCAAACAAGCTTTCTAATCCTTATTTTGCGTCATTTTTTTCTAAGCGATAAATCGTCATGCAGTAATCAACCATTGTTTTAACTACCGCGTACAGTGGCACGCATAAGATCATCCCTAGCAAACCAGCGATGTTGCCAGCGGCCAACAACAGAATGATAATCGTCAATGGATGAATTTGCAGGCTTTTGCCAATAATATTTGGGTAGATGATATTACCATCAATTTGTTGAACGACAATCACTACCACAATAACCCAGATGATTTTCTGCGGGTCAACTGCCAAAGCAACGATTAAAGCTGGTGCAATACCAATATATGGCCCGATATAAGGAATGATATTGGTGATCCCAGCTACCAGGCCTAAAACGATTGCCATTGGTTCGCCAATAATCAGATAGCCAATGCAGGTACCAATTCCAACACAGATACATTCGATCATCTGTCCAGAGATGTATGAAGAAAGCGTCTTATTCATTTGATGCAGCAGTTCCGTAACCTCTTTGGCATGCTTTTCAGAAAAGAACCGCTGAATGTTAGGTACAAAACGATCGCCATCTTTCAGCATATAAAAAAGCATGACTGGCACGGTTACGAGCACGACAACTGCACTGGTAATCGTGCTGATGATTGAGCCAACGCTGCTGGTTAGACCCGCCAACAGCTTTTCAGCGTATTTGGTAATCTGCTTGTTGAATTGTTGATAATAATCTGCCAGGTCGATCTTGCGAATCCATTCATGTTTTTGAGAAGCTTGCGCGAGCCAATGCTGCATGTCGTTGGTAGCACTTGGCAGCCAGTGAATCATTTGATTAAGTTCTTTAATCATTGGTGGAATCAAGACTGCGAGACTACCAACTATCAGCAGCAAGAGTCCCAAGACGATCACCATGCTGGCAATCCCACGTTTCATCTGCCATTTACCTAAGCGAATTTTCATTAACAAACGAAAGGCCGGGCTCGTCATGTAATATAAAAAGATTGAAACAATCAGTGGTACAAAGATTACTGATATGAAGACGATGATGGGATGAAACAGAAAGTCCAGTTTAGTGCAAACCCAAATTAAAGTCGCGACAATTAATAGTTCTGCTGACCAAAACAGCAGGCTTTTTCGTTTTATCATTATTTCTTTTCCTTAATAATATAGATTGGTCGCTGCTTGACCTGCATATAGATACGTCCAATGTACTTGCCAACGATCCCAATGCATAATAATTGGAGTCCTCCGAATAACAGGATGATACAGATCAATGAAGCCCAACCAAAGACACTGCTGCCTGGTTCAACAATCCGCCGAATAATAACAAACAACAGGCCAATAATTGAAAGTATAAATGAAGTCGTTCCTAACCATACCGCAATCGAAAGCGGTGCCTGTGAAAAGTCGGTAATCCCGTCCATTGCATATTTGAACAATTTCCAAGTTGACCAGTCAGTTTTACCGGCTACTCGTTCAACGTTATGGTAGTCCAGATATTTGGTCTTAAATCCGACCCAGCTAAAGATGCCTTTTGAAAAACGATTATATTCTTTTAATGATAGAACGGCATCAACCATCTGCCGCGTCATCATTCGGTAGTCGCGTGCACCAGGAACGATGTTAGTTTGTGAGATACGGTTAATGACGTGGTAAAACTGATCGCTTAAAAACGACTTGAATTTGGCTTCGCCAGTACGATCGACACGACGCGTTCCGATACAGTCATATTCGCCTGTTTGGAGCAATTCATACATTTGTGGCAAAAATTCTGGTGGGTCTTGTAGATCAACGTCCATTACCACGACGTAATCGCCAGTAGCTGCTTGTAATCCGGCGTATAATCCGGCTTCTTTACCAAAATTACGCGAAAAAGAAACGTAATGGACGCGTTCGGGATTTTGTTCATGCAGTTTGCGCATTTCGGTCAGTGAGTTATCTGACGACCCATCATTGACAAACCAATATTCAATTTGTAAATCATTCATTTGGCGAACGACTTTTTCCACGGCTGGATAGAATAGTGGAATTGATTCTTCTTCGTTATAACAAGGAACTACAATTGATAATTTTGACATTTTAAATTCCAACCTTACTTTATCTTTCAACGATTATATAATATATCATTATAGCCTATAAATATGAGTTAACATGGCGGATTTTACAATTTGTCAATAATTAGTCTTTACGGATTCTTTAAATCTTTTAACAAAATTTGACGATAGCGCTTTACATCTGCTAAAGTTAGAGGGTTAGTTATGATAAAAAATTGGTTTATTGGAGTATAGCAAGACAATGAATGGCGACTATCAAACACGTGCCGAGTATCGACACGATCATAATCAAAATAATCAGTCACAAAACAGTCCTAAAAAGCCGCGTAACAAGCTGCGCTGGGTCTATCGCTTTATTGGTTTGATCATCGTATTGCTCTGCCTCGGTGGTGCTTATGAATATCATAAGATTCACAGTACTGCTCAAGGTGTCTTTTCTGACGGTTCAGGCAAGATCAGCAAGAAGCTGAAAGAAGGCAAGCCGGTATCGGTTCTGGCAATGGGGACTGACGTTGGTGCCATGAATCGTGGGAATAAGGGTGGTAATACCGATACGCTTGAATTGATTACTATTAATCCCAAGAAAGAAACGGTTACTATGACCAGTATTCCACGCGATATCTTGATCAAGGTTGATACTGACGAAGGTGCGGACTATGTTAAGCTGAATGCCGCTTACCAGATCGGTGGCGCTAAGCAGACTGTCAAGCAGGTTAAAGAGCTCTTGGGCGTGCCAATTGATTACTATGCCGTTGTCAACATGGGTGTTTTGAAGAAAGTCGTTAACGCGGTTGGCGGGGTCGATGTCAACAACCCATTTGCCTTTGATTATGAAGGTCAGCATTTTGCCAAGGGTAAGCTGCATTTGAATGGTCATGACGCTTTGCAGTATTCCCGGATGCGCTATGATGATCCTAAAGGTGACTATGGCCGTCAAAACCGGCAGCAGCAGGTTATGAAGAGTGTTATGAAGAAATTCAAGGAGTCGGGTTCCATCTCGGCTGCCAACAAGATTATGGACGCTGTCAAGGATGGGGTTAAGACCAATATTCCAATTGACAACGTGGCAACTTTATACACCAACTATCATGTTGCGCTGAAGAACATTAAGACTGAACATTTCCAAGGTTTGGATGCGACAATTGAGGGTGTTTCTTTCCAGATCGCCTCGCCAAAGGAAATCAACCGGGTTTCGAAGCTGATTCGGAATCAATTAGGTTTGAAGGCTAAGAAGGTCGTTAACAATGAAACCAAGATGTACAATCTGCAGACGACTTATGATGGCTACACCAACACCAATTTTGTCTTGCCAAACGGCGCTTCTTACAATACGCCTGGCAGTGGTACCAGCAATACGATCAGCTCATCCTCTAAAAAATCGAGCTCTTCGCTAAGCGGCAGTTCAACTTATGGAACGACGTATAGTGCTGATACGACTTATGGTTCGTACTCCACTGACGATTCAACCAGCTATAGTACTGGATATTAAACTAAAATAAGTCTTACCACGGTATTACCGTGGCAAGACTTCTTTTTTATAAAAATATTTATTTCTATATTAATATAATAACTGTATTAGTTGTTATATATTGTCATATAAAGTGTTAAACTATAAATTAATTTATATTTAATAATTAGTTTATGGGGGATATTGGGAAATGTCTGATTATAAAATGCACTTTAAGATGTATAAAAGCGGTAAGCTCTGGATTGTTGCCGGAATTGCCGCTATCAGTTTATCAATTGGGGGAGTGAGGGCCTATGCTGATACGGGAAGCAGCATGCAGTTAACAGCCCCCAACGTGATTGCCACACCTGTTTCTTCAGTGGAGAATCAAACCAACGAGTCTAGTAAGGTTGATTCAATCGGCGGTTCAGTTAATAATGTGGGAGCACCAACGAAGAATGAATCAGCTGCTGCAGTGGCGTCTGATAATCAATCGTCAGTGAGTCGGCAGGCAACAACTGATGATCAAAACAATAATGCAGTTCCAAATAAGAATGTCCAGAACACGACTGTTGCAAAAGATACTCAATCAGCAACTACAAACGCATCAGATTCCAATACAACGGTTCAAGGTCAAACCGGTACGCTGCCAGTAAACCAGGTCTCAGGAACAACTGAGGTTCACCAAGATGGTCACTGGTATTTAAAAGATTTCCAGGGAAATTATTTAAATGGTTGGCAAAAGCTAACGGACAACCGAATTGTTTACTATGATCCGCAGACCAGCCAAATGCAGTATGGCGAACATCAAATCAATAATCAATGGTACTATTTTGATACTAATTGCGGTGCAGTCGTGCAGGGCTGGTATGTATTAGCAGATGGCCGCAAAGTATACTATGACGTTGCTAACGATGGAACTGGTCGTGGTATGTTGCATGGTATTCAAACGATTGATGGTCAAACATACGACTTTAACATTTATACCGGCGCGCAGACAAGTGGTTGGAAAATAATTAACGGACAAAAATATTATTTTGCTCCTGCCATGGTTCATGGAATGGAAAAGCAGATTGATGGCCATTGGTACTGCTTTGATGACATGGGAAGGATGCGGACCGGCTTTGTACGCTTAAATGATGGTCGTGAGGTTTACTATAATACAGATGGTCAGATGCAGTACGGTGAACAAAAGATCAATGATAAGTGGTACCATTTCCAAACTGACAATGGGAACATGGCTCGTGGCTGGTATACTCTAGAAGACGGTCGACGGGTTTATTATGATGTTGATGCTGATGGCAGTGGCACAGGCATGCTGCATGGTCTCAATCAAATTAATAATCAATCATATTATTTTGATGCTTCAGATGGCGATGAAAAGATCGGCTTACAGGTTGTTGATAATCAAACCTACTATTTTAATCCAATTATGGTGAAAAACGGTGAGGCTAAGATTGGCAATCATTGGTATTACTTTAATGCTGCTGGTCAAATGCAGACCGGTTTTGTAACCTTAAAAGATGGCCGTCTGGTTTACTACAATGCAGACGGTCAGATGCAGTACGGCGAACAAAAGATCAATGATAAATGGTATCATTTCCAAACTGATAATGGCGATACCGCTCGTGGCTGGTACACCTTAGAAGATGGTCGGCGCGTCTACTATGACGTTGATGATTCAGGAGCCGGTCAGGGGATGCTTCACGGAATACAGAAAGTCGGCAATGACTATTATTATTTCAATCCTGGTTATGGTACAGAAGAAACCGGCCTAAAAACGGTCAATGGTCAGCAATACTACTTCGCGCCGACGATGGTTGTTAATCAAGAAGAACACTTGGCTGATCATTGGTACTATTTTGGTGCTAATGGCCAAAAGCAGACTGGCTTTGTAACCTTAAAAGATGGCCGTCTGGTTTACTACAATGCAGATGGTATGCAGTATGGCGAACAAAAGATCAATGATAAGTGGTATCATTTCCAAACTGATAATGGCAATACCGCTCGTGGCTGGTATACCTTAGAAGATGGTCGGCAGGTTTACTATGACGTTGATGACACCGGCAATGGGCAAGGCATGCTGCATGGTCTAGGAAAAGTTGGCGATGACTACTATTACTTCAACGATGCAACTGGTGCTAAAGAAACTGGCCTTAAAACGTTGAACGGTCAGATCTATAATTTTGCCGGCAATAATGGGCAGGCATTACTTAATCAATTCTGGACCAATGACAATCAAACATATTATTTTGATCAGCAGGGACAGATGGTCAAAAATCAGCAGTTGACAATTGCTGATGAGCAATGGCAATTTGATGTAAATGGCATTGGTACCAAAGTTGCTGTGAAGATTGCTGATAACTGGAATTTTGATAAAAAGAGCAGTGCAGAATTAAATAACCTGGGAAATATTGAAGGAACAACTGGGGAATATAATGGGCTGTTAATTGATGCTTCGAAACCAGGGGCAAAATTCAGTCCTCGTGACGCTGGCGATACCCAGGTCAACGCCAATACCGTAATCAGCTTACCGGTTAAGGCTAATCAATATGGTGCCAAGATTACGATTGAGTTTTCAGGTGGTACGGTTGATCTGACGACTAATCAAGGATCACAAACCGGCTTGAAGGGCACGTTTACGTTGGCAGTACCTGCAATGGCTGCGGATGGTACGTTTGCCATTACCTTTAATTCCCCAGCTTATCTCAAAAACTTAAAGATTGACTATCTGACCCAAGCTCCTGAAGAATACCCAGGCACGCCAAGCAACGTTAAGGCTGAAGATGCTGATTGGAACCTGGCAGCTGGTAGCAAGCAGATTACGGTAGCTCAAAACAGTCGGGCTGAGTATCTTGGACTTAAGATCGATGCTTCAACAGCTGGTGCCAAGTTTGCGCCTCGCGATAACAATGATGGTACCGGTCTTGATACTCAAATCAATAGTGGCACGATTATCTATGTTCCAATCGCGGCCAATCAAAATGGCGTAACGCTCAAACTAGCAGGGCAAAAGTCAGCTGGTTTGACGATTATGGTAAACAACCAAGAAGTTACGTTGGGAAATGAGATTAAAATTGATGCGGTATCAACGCCAACCTATTTGAAGATTCAGTTTGCTGGCACGGGCAGCGCTTATCTAACTGACATTGCAGTACGCTACAATGTCGCTTATCCAGGTACGCCAACGGTTTCGGCCAAGGATACTGACTGGAATCTCAGCAATGACAATAGCCGACCAACCGTGCAAAACAATCAAGGCGAATACAACGGCTTAAAGATTGACGGGACGAATGGTAAATTCGCACCGCGGGCAACGGACACGCAGGTTAATGGCGGTACGATTATCTACATTCCAATCGCTAGTGATCCAAATGGTGCCAAAGTGACGATTTCTGGAACGGCTAATGGCCAGACGCTGACACTGGATGGTCAAGCAGTCACTTTGGGCCAGGCCATTAATGTTGACAGTACGTCAGCGCATTATCTGAAACTGCTGGTCAGCGGCACGGGCAGCGCCTATCTGACTAACATTGCACTACACTACAATGCTGCTTATCCAGGTACGCCAACGTTTTCTGCCAAGGATACTGACTGGAATCTCAGCAATGACAATAGCCGGCCAACCGTGCAAAACAATCAAGGCGAATACAACGGCTTAAAGATTGATGGGACGAACGGTAAATTCGCACCACGGGCAACAGATACGCAGGTTAATAATGGTACGATTATCTACATCCCAATTGCCAGTGATCCTAATGGTGCCAAGGTGACGATTTCTGGAACGGCTAATGGCCAGACGCTGACACTGGATGGTCAAGCAGTCACTTTGGGCCAGGCCATTAATGTTGACAGTACGTCAGCTCATTACCTGAAACTGTTGGTCAGCGGTACGGGCAGCGCCTATCTGACCGACATTGCCGTTGACTATGGCAGCGATCAGACGAATGATTTCCCTGGGACGCTGCCAACTGGCAAATCAGAAGATATCAGCTGGGATCTGACTCAAGCTGGGGATCGGCCAAGCGCAGAAAAGTCAACGACGTCATATAATGGCCTGCAGATTGATGCTCGCAACGGCAAGTTCAGTCCGCGTGCAACCGGTGATACGCAGGTTAATAACGGTACGGCTATTTACATTCCGCTTTATCAAGATGCCAAGGGAGCAACGTTAAAAGTATCTGGCACCGCTAATGGCCAGACGCTGACACTGGATGGTCAAAGTATTACATTGGGAACGCCAGTCATGCTTGATGCAACGACGGCTCGTTATTTGAAACTAACAGTTACCGGAACAGGCAGCGCTTATCTGACCGGCATTGATCTAGATTATCTCAGTGATGACTCGTACCAGACCCATGTAGTTAAAGTTGGTGCCAATGAACAATACAAAACGATTCAAAGTGCATTGGATGCTAATCAATCTAGTTTAAAGGATCGGCTGGTCTTAGCAATTGATCCAGGCACCTATACGGAAGCGGTTCAGGTAAACAAACCCGGCGTCATCTTTAAGAATGCCGATTCAACTGGTCAAAAAGCCGTTGTCATTACGTACAACAGCTATTCTTCCAATACGTTTGATGCCAATGGAAACTTTGTGCCACAAGACAATCATGATCTTGGTACTTCTAAATGTGGTACTGTAATCGTTACGGCTGCGGCAACAGGATTTAGCGCGGAAAATATCACGTTTGAAAACAGCTATAACGTTACTGATCATACGAAAGAAGGCGAACAGACGCCGGCAGTTGCTTTTGACTCCTTAGCTGATCAGGTTTATTTAAAGAATTGCAATTTTATTGGTCGGCAGGATACGGTTTATCTGCAGGGCAAGGGCAATCGGATCTACATTAATGGTGGCAAGATTGAAGGAACGGTCGACTTTGTCTTTGGTGATGCGAATGCCTTGATTGAGAATGCTGCGATTAATATGGCCTACTATCCTGGACGCAAGACGGGATACTTTGCAGCGCCAAATACTGCTAAGGGCCAAACTGGTCTGGTATTTAATAATTGCCAGCTGACGGTTGATAATCAATATGGCAGTAACGCGGTCATCTATTTAGCCCGGCCATGGCAAACGACTGTCCAAACGACCAGCAAAGTAGTTAACGGCAAAACGATTCTGACGGCTTATGATCCAAAGACCAAAGATGCTAGATATGCAGAAACGTCTTCAGCAGCCACGTTTATTAATTGTCAGCTGCCGGATAACCTTGCGCAAAACGTATTCGGTGTTTGGACAGGTAAGTATGAAGATGCCAGTGGTAAACAAAGTACGGTTGACATTACCTATCATCCTGATGTACGGTTTGTTGAATTTAATAATAGTACGGCGGCTGATAAAAAGAGCTTGACGGATGAAAAAGGCAATGTGCTGGGAACGGTTCAGACAGGGGATGCCAGTGACTATCTTAAGCAGGTAATGTCTGAAATGAAGATTGGCACGACGGCTGGTGCTTGGCAGCCTATTGATAAGCTTTAAAATATAGTTTGAATGTTCTAAACTAAAAGAGTTGACTCGGTTAAATCCAGGGCAGCTCTTTTTAATTGGAATTTTTTTGGAGATGATGTTTTTGCGGCTATTGGTAACTGGTGGGGCCGGCTTTATTGGCAGCCACTTTATTGATTATGAACTTGCACACGATCAAAGCGTTAAGATCGTAAACCTGGATGCTTTGACCTATGCCGGCAACGTTGCCAACAATGCGCAGGCAGCTGGCAATGCTCGCTATTATTTCGTTCATGGCAGCATCAACAATCGGGAGCTGGTTGACTGGCTGCTGCAGGAATTTGCCATTGATCATATCGTTAATTTTGCGGCCGAGTCACACGTTGACAATTCATTGAAAAATCCGGAGCTCTTTACCAAAACCAACGTCTTAGGCACGCAGGTTTTATTGGATGCTGCCTATCAGGCCAATGTTCAAAAATTCGTTCAGATTTCAACTGATGAGGTCTATGGTACGATGGCGCCTGGACAAGCGGCTAAGGAAACCGATCCGCTGCATCCCAGTTCGCCATACGCTGCCAGCAAAGCAGGGGCAGACATGCTGGCAATGGCGATGGTGCACACGTTTGGCATGCCAATCTGCATTACGCGCAGCACGAACAACTTTGGCCCTCGTCAGCATCATGAAAAACTATTGCCCATGCTGATTCAAAATGCGCTGCGCAATCGACCGCTTACCATTTATGGCCAAGGTACCGACCGGCGTGACTGGTTGTATGTCAAGGACAACTGCGCGGCGATTGATTTGGTTTTGCGTCATGGTCAGCTGGGGCAGATCTTTAATATCGGTGCGCATCAAGAAAAGAGCAACAATGAGGTTACAAAAATGGTGCAGGCGGAATTAGGCTTTTCCGATCAGTTGATTCGTCACGTTGCTGAACGGCCTGGTCATGATCTGCGCTATTCGCTTGATACCAGCCAGATTGAAACCCAGCTGCATTGGAAGAGTCAGACAGATTTTGTGCTTGGCCTGCAGGAGACGATTGCCTGGTATCGCAAGCATCAGCGTTAAGCGTCAGTGCGGAAATCTTCGTGTTGATTGGCCAAAGTGCAGCCCAGTTCCAACGCAGAAATCTTCGTGTTGATTGACTGGCAGCGATCTTAAATCAGTTTTGCGGGTTGTCGGCTGAGTTTGTGAAAAAATCAGGCATATTTGGGCGGCGCTCTTTCAAGTTACCTACTTAACGATGCTTTTTTGAAAAAAGTAGGTAAGTGCAGGGTAAGTGCATATGCGATTTCGAGAAATTTACCTACTATGGGGCGCATTTTGCCGAATAGTAGGTAAAATTGCATATTTAATGGTTGATCGGACCAGACCGTTTTTGTGATTTACCTACTATTGGGGAATTTTTGATCAATAGTAGGTAATGTTAGGATACCCTAACTTGATATACAATATTTTTTACCTACTATACATCGCTTTTTTGCGAAAAGTAGGTAATGATGTTTTCGTCATATGATTTATACAGGATTTTTTGCATAATGACGATTTTGATGAGCTTGTCGTTAGCATTACTGACTGATGATTTCCCACCTTCGATAAGTTAATCGTCGGTCATCAAGACTGTTGGCAGTTCGAGAATCTGGCTGTTGCAAATAAAGTCAGGCTATGCTGAAAATACGATTACTCCAAGATAATAATTTCAATTACAAAAGCGCCGGATCACCTTTACAATCGTTCGACGTTTTTAAATGTAATGATTTCTCATCGGGAATTATTGCAGTGCATTTTAGCGAATTAGATGACCGCCTGGCTTTTATGCTGGACGGTTTTTCAATTATTAAGAAGTTGCTGCTGAACAATCTTCTTATGATAAAGCTCTAAAAGAATCTAAAAACTTCTAAAAGAAAAAGCAACTTCTAAAAACTTCTAAAAAGATCTAAAATAAAGATAGCAAGTTAAAAGCGGGGTGATATCATGCAGAATCCGTTCAATCCAACTTTTGGTGATGTGCCTAAGATTTATCTTGATACTGGTAATCAAGCGGAATCGTTGGCTGCGTTGATTAAAAACAGTGAATTTGCTCGTTCGTTCTTCATAACCGGTGTGCGTGGATCAGGTAAAACGACTTTTATGACACAGGTAGAAACATTGCTTAGTCAAGATTTGCAATGCCTGCCAATCAGCTTGATTAATGATGAGCATCTTTTATCGAGTTTTGTCCATCAACTAGAACGGGCCGTCGAGAGTAAGACTGCTGCTCTGGCCAAAAAACTATCAGGGTTTACTGCTGGACCGATTTCATTGTCCTTTAACAGTGAAGAAGCTGGCAGCGATGTTATTACGCGGGTCGTTGAATTGATGCAGATAGTAAAGAAGAAGCATCAATATGTTTTAGTTACGATTGATGAGGTTGACAACAGTAAGGCAATTCGCAGCTTTGCACAGGTGTTTAACGACTTGAAACGTCATCAGATGCCAATTTTTACACTAATGACTGGGTTACCAGATCTGATTTTAAATATTCAGACGGAAAATAAAATGACTTTCCTATTGCGCTCTGAAAAGATAACCATGGAGCCCCTAGGAAACGGCAATACTGCGCTTGGCTATTCCAGAGCGCTTGGATGCGACTGGGTAACTGCCCAGCAAATGGCTAACATGGTGCGTGGCTATTCATATGCCTTTCAGCTGCTTGGTTATTTGGCCTTTGAGTATCAAGAAAAGTTGGCGCGTCCAATTCAGCAGGCAGATTTAAAGTCAATTGAGCAGCAGTATATTGTTCAGTTGTTTGATAATGCCTATCAAAAAATTTTTGTTGATCTTTCACCACAAGATAAGAAGTATTTAATTGCTGTAGCTGATCATCGTCGGTTTAAAGATGTCGTTTCAATGATGCATCAAAATGCTTCCTATGTATCGCAATATCGCCGTCGTGCCATTGAACGTCATCTGGTGGTTCCGGCATCATATGGACAGGTCAACTACACGCTGCCATATTTCGCAGAATATCTAAAAGCGGTTCAAGATCCAAATTCCGTTTACTATGACTATCTCGAGTTTTAGAGGATTGGTTTTGTTTGCCGACATTGAAAAATTAAAACAGCTCGATCGCAATGGTCGGGCTGTTATTTATATAGTAGAAAAAATTTAAAAATCGTAGTGGCAGCCAGCTCGCAAAAAATTTTTTAAAGCCTGATCCAATCAGAACTGTCACGTTTTACTAAACGCTAAAGTCCGATCAAGCCTTGATATATCAATGATTAGCAACTATGATAGTCTTTGGCTGTTTTTCGAAGTGATGGGATTTTTATCATATATCCAGAAAAAATTAGGGCGCTTTTATGAGCATATCAAACGATAAATTAGCTTTGGATTATACATTGAATTCAGTTTGATATGCGATTCATGTCAAATCAAGAATTGAGTTTTAACATGCTTTTGATCGCCTTAACGTACGATTATGAAATCTATTTTATAACCTCGATCTGCAATATTAAATTACCGTCTACAACATATAGTGATGTAAAAGTCAAGGCTTAACTAGATGTTGTGTTTTGCGTTAAGATAGATCATGTTAATTAAGAGGGGGACGATGGCTATGAAACTGCAGACGGAAAAAAACACCGGGCTAAAGAGTCTGGCTGATTTGAAAGTTATCAAACGCGATGGGACTGAAACGCCCTTTTATGCCTATAAGCTGAACTTGATCTTTAAGTCACTTGACGCGGATTGGGCAACGCAACAATCCGTCTGCCAAGCTTTGTCACAGGCCTTTAAGGATCAAGCAAGCGCCACGACCGTTGAGATCGCTGAAACTTTTGTTGATGGACTGCGTCAGGCGGGTCATGATGATCTGGCAACGCGCTACATTGAATACCGCAAACAGGATGAAGAAGCCTTTGCCGAGGCCACTAATCCGATGAACAAGCTCCATCAGCTGTTTGGTCGCGATTCCCATATCGTGCACGAAAATGCCAACAAGGATTCACGCGTCTTTAACACGCAGCGGGACCTGGAAGCCGGCGTGGTCAGTCGGGCACTGGGTTTGAAGATGCTGCCGGAAGTCGTTGCCAAGGCTCATCTGCGTGGCGACATCCACTGGCACGACCTTGACTACTCGCCAGTAATGCCAGAAACCAACTGTTGTCTGATCGACTTTGACGAAATGTTTAAAAACGGCTTTAAGATCGGCAATGCCTGGGTTTCATCGCCACGTTCCATTCAAACGGCGACGGCTCAGATGTCACAGATCATTGCCAACGTGGCCTCACTGCAGTATGGCGGCTGCTCGGCCAACCGCATTGACCAGCTGTTGGAGCCATACGCCCAGCTAAACTACGATAAGCACATGAAAGACGCTGAAGAATGGGTGGCACCAGACAAGCGTGAAGCCTACGCCAAGGCCAAGACTAAAAAAGACATCTATGACGCCATGCAGGCACTGGAATACGAAATCAACACGCTTTATTCCAGTCAAGGGCAAACGCCATTTACGACGATCAACTTTGGTTTGGGAACTTCCTGGATCTGCCGAGAGATTCAAAAAGCAATTTTACAGATTCGCATCAAGGGGCTGGGCAAGGAACATCGGACAGCGATCTTCCCAAAGCTGATCTTTACTTTAAAGCGCGGTCTGAACCTCAAGCCAGGCGATCCCAACTACGATATCAAACAGTTGGCGCTGGAATGCTCGACTAAGCGGATGTACCCTGACCTGCTGATGTATGACAAGATCAAGGAGATTACGGGCTCATTCAAGACGCCAATGGGTTGCCGGTCGTTTTTACAGGGCTGGAAAGATGAAAATGGCAAAGAGGTCAACTCTGGCCGGATGAATCTGGGCGTGGTTACGGTCAACCTACCCCGAATCGCCTTGGAGGCCCATGGCGACAAGCAGCTGTTCTGGCAGATCTTTGATGAAAAGATGAATATTGCCAAGATCGCGCTGGACTACCGGATCAAGCGGACTAAGGAAGCTAAGCCGGAAAACGCGCCGCTGCTTTACATGTATGGTGCGTTTGGCAAGCGGCTGAAGAAAGACGACAGCGTTGATGAGGTCTTCAAGAACAGCCGTGCGACCGTATCATTGGGCTACATCGGTCTGTATGAAGTCTGCTCAACGTTCTACGGTCCAAAGTGGGAACACAACCAGGAAGCTCACGATTTTGCGGTTTCAATCGTCAAGCAGATGCATGACCTTTGCGCGCAATGGGAAAAAGAAGAAGGCTACCACTTCAGCGTCTACTCCACGCCAGCCGAGTCTTTGACGGACACGTTCTGCCGAGACGACGAAAAGAAGTTTGGCCTGGTTGAAGACGTCACTGATAAGGAATACTACACCAACAGCTTCCACTATGACGTTCGCAAGCATCCGACGCCGTTTGAAAAGCTGACGTTTGAAGAAGACTTTCCTCAGTACGCGGCAGGCGGTTTCATTCACTACTGCGAATATCCAAACCTGCGTCAGAATCCTAAGGCACTGGAAGCCGTTTGGGACTGGGCATACGATCATGTCGGCTATCTGGGTACCAACACCTCAATCGATCAATGCTTCAAGTGCGGCTTTAAAGGCGAGTTCAAGGCCACGGCGCGCGGCTTTAAGTGTCCACAGTGCGGCAACACCGACCCTGCAACCTGTGACGTGGTTAAGCGGACTTGCGGCTACCTTGGCAATCCCCAGGCACGGCCAATGGTTCATGGTCGTCACGAAGAAATTATTCACCGGGCCAAGCACATGGATCCCGGGATGATCAAGACAGCCGCTGAATTTCAACGGAGCCGGCAGCTGGATGACAAGGCGCATGCCAACATCACCGGCGATCAGATCTAGCAGGCTGCCAGCGTCTGGCTCAGCATCTTAAGCAGCCGGCAAAATGCTCAGCTCGGTTTTAGACAAGGTGCTGCGTCTGCATTTTAGAAAATCAAAGTGCTGAATCCGTGTCTTGGAAAATTCAACGCCTGCAATTTAAAGACCACGCGATGACTGGTGCAATGATCAGCATGGCTGGAAAGAATCGCTGACTTAAAATGACGCCACATTAAGCCTCAGCGCTTCAATCAAAATTAAACAACTCGTGAATACCGCTAAGGGTCCGCATTCGGCTAGACCGAACGTCGGGCCTTTATTGCTTTAGAAAGGAAGATATACATGGCAAAAGAACGTCCAATCAGACTCCCCAAGAATCCTAAGCCCAAGGAATGGCTGGCCGAAGATCATTCCTTACAATACATTGCTGACTACAAGCCATTTAACTTTGTCGATGGTGAAGGGGTGCGCTGCAGTCTTTACGTCAGCGGCTGCCTGTTCAACTGTCCTGGCTGCTACAACAAGGCTGCGCAAAACTTTCACTATGGTCAGCCCTATTCACAGGAACTGGAAGATCAGATCATCGAAGACTTGGATCATGACTATGTTCAAGGACTGACGCTGTTGGGCGGGGAACCATTCTTGAACACCCAGGTCTGCTTAAAGATCATCAAGCGCGTGCGCAAGGAGTTTGGTCATACCAAAGATATCTGGTCATGGTCGGGCTACACCTGGGAAGAGCTGCAGCAGGAATCATATGACAAACTGGAAATGCTGAGCCTGATCGATATTTTGGTTGACGGCCGCTTTTTAGAAGGGCAAAAGGATTTGACGCTGCAGTTTCGTGGCAGTGCCAACCAGCGCATCATCGACGTGCAGAAATCATTAAAAGCCAACCAAGTCGTTATCTGGGATAAGCTGGTTCACTAGAAAAGAGGCCATCATGACATTAAAAATCAATCATCTGCATGCCATTATCAAAGATACCGGCGAAGAAATCTTAAAAGGCGTTGATCTAACGGTGCCAACCGGTGAGATTCATGCCATCATGGGTCCCAATGGCACGGGAAAGTCGACGCTGTCAGAAACGATCATGGGCTATCCGGCCTATGAGGTTACGCAGGGTACGGTAGCGTTTGATGGTCAAGACGTCTTGAGCCTGCCAGTCAACGAACGCGCCAGATTGGGAATGTTTTTGGGGATGCAGTATCCAGCCGAGATTCAAGGAGTCAACAATGCTGATTTTATCCGCACGGCAATCAATGCTCAGCGTCCTGAAGATGATCCATTGCCAGTGCTGCAGTTTATCCAACGCCTGCAGGAAAACATGGCGCTGCTGGAAATGCCCGATGATATTACCGATCGTTATTTAAACGTAGGCTTTTCTGGCGGTGAGAAGAAGCGTAATGAAGTATTACAGATGCTGATGCTGCAGCCTAAACTGGCAATTTTAGATGAGATCGACTCGGGACTGGATATTGACGCGCTGCGAATCGTGGCTAAAGGGATCAATCATCTGCGCGGTCCTGAATTCAGTGCGTTATTGATCACTCATTATGAGCGGCTGCTGGAGTACGTTACGCCAGACAAGATTCACGTCATGGTGGATGGTCAGATCGTCAAGACGGCGGGACCGGAACTGGCTGACGAGCTGGAAGCAGACGGCTATGCCAAGTATGAAAAAATCAGAAGAAATGGCGTGAGCGAATCAACTACCCCAGAATAAATTCTGAGGTTTGCAGTCTCATCTATTGCTAGATAGTGGTCATAGCGTCTTGCGACTCCCACCTGTGAGACCGCATCGTCGGACAGTTGACGGTGCCCGTTTATCTGCCAAGTATTACTCAGCAGATGCCTGTTTGTTAAATTGTGGGGCTTCTTCACCACTGCGGTAAAGCGTCCCCAAAAGCTGGATGTTCATCGCACCTAGTCTGTCATCGTTTGACTTGTAGCCACAACGATCACAAACGTACAAATGCTGCTTGTGATCTCGGTTTTCCTTGCGGATTTGCCCACATTTCGGGCAACGCTGACTGGTATATTTAGCCGGAACTTTGACCACTATTGAGGAGTTCAGATTGGCTTTATAAGTCAAAAACTGTTCAAACTGATAGAACGCCCATGATACCATCTCATAGCGCTTGTCTTTAGCGGTCTGTTCAGTTGCAAAACGCACGTCGGTTAAGTCTTCCAAGGCAAAAACAGTATTTGCCCCGTAATGGTCAATGAGTGTCTTAGTTAAGCAATGATTTACATCACTCATCCAGCGGTTCTCTCGTTGACCAATTTGCTTAAGACGACGCTTGGCGGACTTAGTACCTTTTGACTGAAGCTCTGCTCTAAGCTTTTTATACTTACGTCTAGTTCGCAAGACCTTCTCACCACTATAAAGCAGAGTTTTGCCTGCTTCATCATAGCAAGCTGCTAAGAAGTGCAATCCTCGGTCAATCCCGACGACATGTTCTGCCTCTTCTGGAGAATATTCCGGTAATGAGGTAGTAGCGCTAATGTGAACGTACCAATTCTGCTTTGACTGAAGAAGCTTGATTGATCCAAACTTCCATTTGTCAGCATCAAGATACTGATCAAAGCCTTTGCATACAAATGAGACCTTCTTTCTGCCTTGCAGAGTGTTTAAAGACAGCTGCTGGGCAGAAGACAGGTAAGACCAGTCACGGCCACGTTGCAAGTCAAGTTGCGGACGCTTGAATTCAATCGGTTTCCAAAGCCAATCAAGATCACGGGGAATTTGAGACCAAATAGCATGACCTTTGCTGTCTTTTTTGCCAGTATCAAAACGATATGGCTTTTGACTAAGTTGCGTTCTGACAGTCTTATAACGTGCAATAACATTTCTGATTGCCGACTGTGCCATCTGACTTTTAAGGCCGAACTGATCTCTGATTTCATGATAGAGAGCTTTGTTCAATTTTGATTGTGACAATTCAAAATTATTATCAAAGACATACTGTGAGATAAAGTTGCAAGCGTCTTTGTATTTCTCCATAGATTGGACAAAGGCCTGTGCAGTTTCATTATCAATATTGAGTAATTTTGCTTTGATGGTAATTGATTGCTCCAATGGTTTCACCTCCTATCTTTCAATTACTATTAGATCATCTTTATTTTAGTGAATACAGTAGAAAGGAAAAGGGGCTGAAAGTGCAATTCCTCCCCAGATTGAAATCATGGGGTATCCTTGCTTAATCAGCCCTAGGTATATCAATGAATCAACAACTTTTAAGTCAAGTGATGGCCAGCTGTGTGAATGCACCAGACTGGCTGATGAAAAAAAGACAGTTGGCGGTTTTGCTTCAAGAACGGTTCAAAAGTACGCCAGCCACGGAAAAGATCATAGCTGCCTGGCTGGAAAATCCCAGTCTCGCCCAGCTTGAGCAATCAGTTGGTGAGCAGGCAAATGCTGATCAGGTTAAAGCTGCCGTCCCACACACGACTGGCTGGGTTAATCTGCCCTTGTTTGCCGCTGCAAACGTCTATCCCGAATTGCTGCAGGAAAATCTGATGGAAAAGGCGATCTCATGGCAGGACAGTCAGCTCAATGCCATGCACCTGGCCTTGCTGAATGGCGGCCGCTTCATCTATATTCCAGATGGCACGATCGTCAAAGAGCCCATTGAACTGACCGTTGACTGTCCATTGCCTAACTATCATAATCTGGTGATCGTCGGTGCCGGTGCCCAGGCAACCATTGTCGAGCATCAAACCGCCACAAGCAGACAGCCGGCTTATTTTGGCGCGGAACTGCTTTTAGGCGATGGCGCGCGGGTCGACTACTACCAGTCCAACCGCTTTTCGGCTGTGCAGAATCATCAGGCAGTCAGGGCCTACCAAGCACAGCATTCAGTTTTGAATATGTATCTGGCCTTGTTTGATGAGCATGATTTGACGACCGATTTTTATGCCAATCTGGATGGTCAAGGCGGAGCAGCCGAGATCAAAATGGTTACGATTGCCAGTGGTCGGCAGGTGCAAGACGTTCAGACGCAGATTCTTAATTATGGTCCGCATACGGTCGGTAATATCATCCAAAACGGCGTGGCCAAAGACAAGGCAGTTTTAAATTTTCATGCAGTTGGCAAAACCGAGCGCGGGGCATATGGCGCCAATTCGCAACAGCAGAGCCGCATTATGACGCTTTCTGATGAGTGCAAAGGCGAGGCGGATCCCGTGCTGCTGATTGAAGAAAATGACGTTAATGCCGGGCACGCTGCCAGTATCGGCAAGGTTGACGCGGATGATCTCTATTATCTGGAATCGCGCGGCCTCAGTGAGCATGACGCGCAGGTACTGCTGACGCGGGGCTTTTTACTGCCGGTTTTAAATCAGTTTCCTGATCAAAAGCTGCGGGAAAATCTGGTTGATGAACTGGCGCAAAGATTGGAGGAAAAGCATGAGTGATCAAGCAAGCCAACAGGCAGCAGACAAGGCAGCAATTCATGAATTTGCCAGCCAGCACTATCAGTTTGGCTTTCATGATGACGTCAAGCCGATCTTTTCAACTGGAGTCGGGCTGACGGAAGAAACGGTTCGTGAAATCTCGCGCCGTAAGCATGAGCCGGACTGGATGCTGAAGATTCGTCTGGATGCCTATCATCAATATCGTCAAATGAAGCTGCCGACTTTTGGCCCTAATCTAAGTCAGCTGAATCTGGATGAGCTGCGCTATTTCCAGCGGCCAACCGATCATGTGGCGCGCAGCTGGGATGAGGTGCCCCAAGCAATGAAAACGACTTTTGAAAAGATGGGTGTTCCCGAAGCCGAGCGTAAATATCTGGCGGGGGCAACGGCACAGTATGAATCAGAGGTTGTTTATGCCAATCTAAAGCGGGATCTTTCACGCCAAGGAATCATTTTCATGGATACGGATACGGCGGTTCAAAAACATCCCGAAATCGTCAAACAGTATTTTGCGACGCTGGTTCATCCCGATGACAATATTTTTGCGGCACTGAATACGGCGGTCTGGTCGGGCGGCACGTTTATCTATGTACCAAAGGGCGTGCATGCTGACGCGCCGCTGCAGAGCTTTTTTAGAATCAATGCCGAAAATACGGGGCAGTTTGAGCGGACGCTGATCGTGGTTGAGGATGGCGCGAGCGTTAACTATGTCGAAGGCTGCACGGCACCAGTCTATTCGGAAGACAGTCTGCATGCGGCCGTGGTTGAGGTGTTTGTGCATCCCAATGCCTTTTGCCGCTATACGACGATTCAAAATTGGTCCAGCAACGTCTACAGCCTGGAAACCAAGCGTGCTGAAGCCGAGGCCGGGGCTACGATGGAATGGGTTGACGGTAATCTGGGTTCCAAAGTCACGATGAAGTACCCCAGCATCTATCTGCGGGGTCGTGAAGCTAAGGGAACCATGCTGTCGATTGCATTTGCCAATGGTCCGATTGATCAGGATACCGGTGCCCGCATGATTCATCAGGCTCCGCACACGCATTCAACGATAATTTCCAAATCACTGTGTCGGGCAGGCGGCATCTGTGACTATCGCGGCGAGGTCAAGATGGATGAAAACGCGCATGGCTCAAGCTCGCATGTTGAATGTGACACGATTATCATGGATGACGATTCAAGTTCAGATACGATTCCATATAATAAAGTCGCGGTCGGGGACGTAACGATGGAGCACGAGGCCAAGGTATCCAAAGTTTCTGAAGAAGAACTCTACTATTTAATGTCGCGTGGACTGAGCGAAGAAGAAGCAACCAAAATGATCGTCATGGGTTTTATTGAACCGTTCACCAAGCAGCTGCCGATGGAATACGCGGTGGAATTGAATCGTTTGATTGATTTTCAAATGGAAGGCTCGGTTGGCTGATTTTTGGAACGGAAGCGTTTTGCATAGTCGAGTATTTAGCAGACTCGGTTTTGCTATGAGGTGCTATGCGCGGTTGGCTATTCGGCAGACCCAGCTTTGCGATAGCGACATTTTGCGTAGCCGAAATTTCAACCTGGCTTGCCAAGTTATCCTGCATCAGCAAAAAACGCGAAGCTTGGTCACCCAGGTTCTAAGATTGAAGCGATAATTTGAGCTTGGCGAGGTAGTCTTTGAATTATCAGTTAAGCTGTTTGATGGGAAATAACAGTGAATTAGCACCGAAAATGCCGATCAAAGATTACAAAATTGTCACAAAAAGGGTCATAAATTCCTAAATTTTAGGATTTATGACCCTTTTTTATGAAAAATAAAAATTTTTTTACTCTAAAATATTACAAAATCAGCTATTTTTCGGTCGCAATGAAAACAAAACGATACAAGACTATTATAATGCGATTTATAACAAGTTTAGGTCAACCTAAAACGCTAAATGAAAGCGGATTACATTACACGCTTTTACAGAATTCACGATTTTTGAGATATTCCGGTAATTGCACGGTAAAGCTGAGGGGTTATAGTATTCACCGTTGATAAAGATAAAGAGCAAAAAACCTGAACTACAGATAAAAAAGGATGAATCTATTTTATGAAAATTTCAAAGAAAGCTGTTAAAATCTCTGCTGCCGTTGCTGGTGCCGTAGCTTTGGGCACGGTTGGCACGGCAATTACTGCCAATGCTGACACGGTTTACACGGTTCAGTCCGGCGACACGCTGTCTGGAATTTCCGCTAAGCTGGGTCACAACTTAGACTTTGTAGACCAATTGGCATCCAAGAATAACATTGCTAACAAGAACCTGATCTATGTTGGTCAAAAACTGGTTATCTCTGATGATGGCGAAGTATCCTCAGCAACTTCAGAACAAGCTGCTACGTTGCCAAGTGCTACGGCTGAAAACACGGCTACGGCACAAGACAGCACGGCGCAATCTGCTGACAGTGCTGCTCAATCAACGGCTGCTGATACCAGTGCTGAACAAGCTGCCAGTGATGCTGCCGCTGCTCAGGCTGCCAGTGACGCTGCTGCTTCTCAAGCTGCCGCATCCCAAGCCGCTGCTTCTCAAGCTGCTGCTGCCCAGGCCCAAGCCGCTCAACAACAAAGTGCGCAAGTTCAAGCAACTACTTACAGTGCCAACACTTACAGCACCAATACGACGACTACGACCTACACTTCTACGGTCAGTGGCGACGAAGCAGCTGCTAAGGCTTGGATTGCCAACAAAGAATCTGGTGGCAGCTACACCGCACAAAATGGTCAATACTACGGTAAGTACCAACTGAGTTCTTCTTACTTGAATGGTGACTACTCTGCCGCTAACCAGGAACAGGTTGCTGACAATTACGTTGCTAATCGTTACGGTTCATGGACGGCTGCTCAACAATTCTGGCAAAGTCATGGCTGGTACTAAAAATCAGCTTAACTAAATTAGATAAAATAAAAAGCAATGGCGATTTTCTGCCATTGACCCGTACCCCCAAAGTTGGAAACGGCTATAATGCCCTCTAAGTATACAGATGAAATAGAAAATTCATCTTATATTTG
>ERZ791821.563-NODE-563-length-30165-cov-9.782763_pt1 | contig 30165 bp, 21 predicted proteins | sample MGYA00510300_ERZ791821 | MGnify/ENA primary metagenome ERZ791821 (study PRJEB30046, sample SAMN00792034) | human gut metagenome | study: EMG produced TPA metagenomics assembly of the A metagenome-wide association study of gut microbiota in type 2... | reverse complement strand
CGGACGCGTCCGGCGTCCGGTCCGCGACTTCCGCGACGCGTCCGGTCGCGAACGGTGTGACGGTCGCCGATGAGACGGCTGCCGACGCGATGCCGGACAATCCGGATGCCGAGCTGCCGGACAAGGTGTCCGCCGAGATTTCCGATGACGCGACGGTGGTGTCCGAGCAATATGCGGCTACGCCGGAAGGCGAGTTGAAGGACATCGAGACGGGCGAGACGGTCACCGATCCGAAGATCGTGGGCACGGAGAGCAAGCAGCCCGATCCGTTGGCGAAGACGGATGGTGAGTCGTTCATTCCGGTGAGTGCCGCGGATGTGAAGGAGAAGGTCGCTGCGAACGGCGGTGACGTGAACGCGGTCTCCTCGAAGACGCGCGCGGCCAACGCGTCGGTGAAGCTCGCCGCGTTGCAGAACAACGAGTACGGTGCGCACTGGGGCACATACAACGGTACGCAGGCGTTCTTCGACGCGCGCAACAACCTGTTCGCCCAGCAGGCGAAGGGCGTGATCGACGTGTCCGTGTGGCAGAACACGATTGACTGGCAGGCGGTGAAGAACGCGGGCGTCGAGGGCGCGATCATCCGTCTGAGCTACGGCTGGGGCAATGGTTTCGACGCGCAGGCGAAGCGCAACATCAGCGAATGCAAGCGTCTCGGCATCCCGTTCGGCGTGTACGTCTTCTCGTATGCGGAAAGTGCGGCCGACGGTGCGTCCGAGGGCGCGGACGTGGTGAACCTGCTGCGCCAGGCGGGCGTGAACCCGGGCGACCTGAGCTACCCGGTGTTCTACGATCTGGAGAACTGGACGTACACGGGGCACAGGAGCCCGACGAGTCCGAGCGTGTACGACGGCATCGTCAACTCCTGGTACGGCAAACTGCAGGCGGCCGGTTACAACAATCTGAGCGTCTACTCGTACACGAGCTACCTGAACAGCGCGCTCAACAGCTCCAACATCCACGGCAAGACCCGTTGGGTCGCCCAGTATGGCTCCACCATGCAGTACACCGCGTTCCCCACGAACGACCGCGGCTGGCAGTACACGAGCAGTGGACAGATTAGCGGAATCACGGGGAACGTGGATTTAAACGCGTTCGGGTACCGGACTCCGACCACACGATATCGGGAAGTGCTCATTGACGGAAAGTGGTATTACATCGACGCGACGACGGGCAAGAAGGTCACCGGTTGGCAGTGGTTGTCGTCGAGCGGCGGCAAATGGGTGTACTACGATCCGACCGATGGACACATGCTGTATGGCGAGCAGAAGATTGCCGGCAAATGGTATTACCTGGACCCGGGCACGGGGGCGCGCGTGACGGGGTGGACGTACCTCAAGGGTGACGTGAACAAGTGGACCTACTATGGTCAAGATGGTGCCATGCTGTATGGCGAGCAGAAGATTGCCGGCAAATGGTATTACCTAAACCCGGTTAGCGGTGCGAGGATGACCGGTTGGGTTGTATTGCCGGACGGCAGGAATGTATACTACTCCCCCTACATGGTTTATGGGGAGCAGAAGATTAATGGTGCTTGGTATTACCTGGATCCGGTGACCGGCGCTCGCAAGCAGGGCTGGCAGCGGCTGAAATCCAACGGCGGTAAGACCGTGTATTACGGTTCCGACGGAAAGATGGCATACGGAGAACAGACGATTGACGGGAAACAGTATTATCTGAAACTTGGTACCGGTGCACGTTTCGCCGGATGGCGACGAGTCGTGACTACGCGTGACCATCGTGGCGATAAGTGGGTGTACTACGGTTCAGATGGCGCGATGCTGCACGGAGAAGGAAAGGTGTCGGGTTACTGGTACTTCTTCGATGATGGCACCTCCAAGTCGAACGGACGTGTGACGTACGGGTGGAAAAACCTCGGCTCCAAAATCGTGTATTACAGCTGGCCTGAAGGCAAGATGCAGTATGGGGAGCAGAAGATTGGCGGTGCTTGGTATTACCTGAATCCGATGACCGGCGCTCGTAAGACAGGCTGGCAGTATCTGAATTCCAATGGGGGCAAGACCGTATACTATGGCTCCGATGGAAAGATGGTGTATGGCACGCAGTATATCGACGGGCAAAAGTACTACTTCGACCCGGTGACCGGAGCGAAGCGGTAGGAGTGTGCAAGGGGTTCTGGGCCGTTATCTCGGTTTCAAACCCCTTGCAATAAGTGGAATTATTTAGATTGTACTTTAAGTTGGCTGTAAATCATTTTGCGATTAGTGAAGATGGTATCATGCCATCCTGCAGCTGCGTAAGGTATCAGCAGCAAGAAATAGGGGAGCACATAATCCGATTTAGTTTCCCAGAATAGGTGGAAAGTGAATCCACCAAGAAATATCACAATCAGAGTAATTTGTTTAGTGGTCAAGCCCCTCCATCTAAAGATAAGACAATAGGATGCGCCAATATAGATAATATTCTGTATAATGTCGCAATATACTATATATATGGCGTGCAACCCGCCACGCATTATCTCATGCTCTAGCTTTGATTGTGTTAGGTCCGCACGCTCTCCGCCGGTGCCGCCATATGAAATCCATAGGGACTGAAATGTTGGCTCAGCCCATGTAGTGGCTACCTTTCGAGTGAAAAAATGCGCAGCATATAGGGGGTCCTGTGTGAATGCCTGGATGCGTTGGGCTATAGCCTCCTTTGCCATTGCATCTACCTGATTATTGTCGTGAGGAGCTTCCTTGTAAATGTTTACAACATAATTGTTGTACCATCCTGGCGCACGGTCGCGAGACTCTTGTAGGCCCATGGCAATCCAAGCCGTTTTGGGGGTCGGGTTGTCCAAAGGAACGTTGATTCGACTTTCCATAAGGAAGATCGGTATCGCCGAAGCCGCTATATATGCGACTGCCCCCAATATGATGAATGTGATGACTAGAACGCGTTTATGCGCAAACAAGATGACAAGCCATATAAGTTCGATCCCGATAAGGAAGATGAGACTGTTGGGCTTAAACCAGAGTGCAACGAAGAGACAAGCCGCTGACAATGTGCCGTACGCAAGACGTTTTCTTATGTCGTCGCTTGCTTGAATGGCAGCCATCTGGAGCAGGCAGGCAAGGAGACAAAACGCGAGCGACGGTATGTTGCCATAAATAAATGTCGCGAATAAAATGAGGGGGAGGAATGCCGTGGACAATACAATGGTCGTTTTGGTGACGGCATCATTCTTGAACATTCTCTCCGTGATTTTACATAGAGTTTTCAATGAAACTATAATCATCAGGAGATTAAAAAGGCGAATCGGCAACATGTTGTTCATGCCGAAAAGTTGCCCCATTAGAGTGCAGAATAATATATACCCGGACTGGAATGGATATTGTTGTAGGTAGTCATTTGCATGCAGATTTCCCAAATCGTTGTTTTGTAGCCATATTGATAACGTGATTGAGGTGCCTTGATCTGCGACTGGAGATGTGGTTGCAATTGATAGCCAAGTCAATCCGATGAAAAGAGCTGTATAGGTCTGTATCCTATAGAACGTTTTCAACGAGGGAAGTCTCTTGAATTTTAAATGTTTGCCCGTATAGTAGGCTGCCCCCGCGAGAATGAAGAAGCCTACGGTTCCCGCGATGCTGTATTTGAGAGAATTTGTAGGCTTTTCAGAGTAATCCAAGGGGAAAATTATCGTATGAAATAGAGCGGCAATTCCTAGACAGGTGACAATCAGTGCGGCAAGGAGTGTGATAAATCGATTGAAAATGTCTTCTATTTTAAGATGCGTGTTTTCTTGCGTCGTTTTATTCATTAATGTTGCTCTTCACATCTGTATAATTATCATGTTGTCTTATAGGGGAACGTGTTGTGTAAGGGCTGATTGGGATTGCTGCCAAATCCTCGATTGCCGTTAACCTGAACCGTGTTAAGCCAACTCATGGCATCGCGTTTATTGGTTGTTGCGATATGGTGCAGCATCGCGAGGCGGAAGAGGATGGGGCCAATGCCTTTTTGCATAGGCGAACCTGTTGGCATCCACTATAAAGGTTTTGCGGTCGTTCTTGGCGATCACGTCGAGGATGATGCCGGTGACGATGAGCAGGAGGCCTACGATGACGAGCATGATGGCACCGATCAGCGTGGGGAAGTGGACGACCATGCCGGTGCCTACGAATTCGGCGGTGACCCATCCACACAACATGATGCCGATGATGCCGATGATCAGGCCGAGGGTGCCGAAGAACGGCAGCGGCTTGTATTCGCGGATCATGCGGAAGATGGTGCTCATCACCTTGATGCCGTCGCCTACGGTGTCCAGCTTGGATACGGAGCCTTCGGGCCTGTCGCGGTACTGGATCGGCATCTCGTAGAGTCGCAGGTTGTTGTTCAGCGAGTGGATGGTCATCTCGGTCTCGACCTCGAAGCCGCGCGAGAGCACGGGGTAGGTTTTGACGAAGGTGAAGCTGAACGCGCGGTATCCGGTCATGATGTCGGTGACGTGCGCGCGGAACAGGTGGTTGATGGAGCCGCGCACAAGTCGGTTGCCGAAGTTGTGGAACGGGCGCTTGTTCTCTTGGAAATAAGTGGATGAGAGGCGGTCGCCGATCACCATGTCATAGCCTTCGAGCACCTTGGCGACCATGTCGGGCGCGGCGTCGGCGGGATAGGTGTCGTCGCCGTCGGCCATCACGTACACGTCCGCGTCGATGTTTTCGAACATGGAGCGGATGACGTTGCCCTTGCCTTGACGCGGCTCTTTGCGTACGATGGCGCCTTCCGCTGTGGCGATCTCGGCGGTGCGGTCGGTGGAGTTGTTGTCGTACACGTAGATGGCCGCGTCGGGCAGCGCCACACGAAAGTCGCGCACCACCTTGCCGATAGTTACCTCTTCGTTATAGCAGGGCAGGAGAACGGCGATGGATGGATTCTTCTCTTCAAGCATGGGTACCACTATATCCTTCTTGCTAGAGTATCTTGCAGATTGCTACGCCGAGAAAAGGGGTGCGCTACAACGTTATCAGTGGCCCGCATCGCATATGTGGAGAGTGGAATTCTCCGTATCCATTGGAGATTGTGGGTAGAGAATGGATACGAAGAACCCCCGACGTCGTGAACTAAAGCTCGGGTATCGTCTAGTCACAATTCCTTAAGCGTAAGTAAGGGAATGGTGGCAATCAGCGGTAGCGTGAAGAAAAGCGGCACTACATAGCGCACGCACATCACTGGCGCCAAAGCCAATGTCGCCCAATACAGGAGCGGGAAAGCCCAAGCGATGAGCAGGACCTTATTCCCTTTGCGCTTGATCAGAAGAATCACGGAAAGCAGTAATGCCAAAAACGGCAGAGCCGGGGATACCCAAACCGTCAACAACGGGTGTCCGCGGAACATGTTCCAGGTTCCGGCATAGAGCCATGCAAGATATCCCGGCAATTTGGTGGTCTCATTGTAGTCGGACACCTGATTCGTTGATCCGCCGGCATCAATGGTTTTGCCGAATTCATTCCACGGAGACAATCCGGTCCAACGGTTCACTGCCGAGCTCGTAGGGTATAGGTACCCGATTTCACCCCAAAGGAAAGCACGGACGTAATCGGACATGTGACCTTTCATCACAGAGAAGTACATCCTGACGTATCCCAAGGGATCCGAGTTGAAAGCCTCATCCAACAATGCCGCTTTAGCGGGGTCGGAAATCGGAGCCAAATAGCCGGACCCCGTTTCCGTATCGTAGAACATGCCAATAGGGGTAGGATCCCAAGGCTTGTCTGTGGTGCGTCCAGCCTCGAGGGCATCCAAGTCATAATAGGCGCCGATGCCCTGTATCTGCTCGTTCGTCAACGTGTCATAGTCGTACATATAGGTACGTGCAATTTGCTGAGAAGGCACGGACAGCATCTCTCGTGCGGAATCCGCGCGCGTGGTTGCGGTATTCGCGACCACACCGGAGAAGGCGGCCGATAAGATGAAAACCATTGCGATAGAGATCAACGCGGTCAGTCGTCGGCGCCACTGCCTCAAGAATGGCAGAGCAATGAGCATCACGATGATGGCCACATATACACCCTGCTTACGCATAAGGCACATGCCGAGTACGGAGAGTACCCACTTCGTGGCAAATGGCACTGAAGCTAGTGCTTCCGGAGTGCGGAGCATCTCAATCAGTAACGTCACCGTAAGGATGAAGAAGACAGCGAATAGGGAATCCTTGGCAGTGGTCACCGCATATGTCTGAATCACGGGATTGAACACCGTGATTCCATTCGCGAGCAGGACCAGCCATATAGGGGCGCCCCATTCGATAATCTTATTGGCCGCATACGCCATCGCGAAAGCAAGGGCCAACGCCTGCAACAGGCAGAATAGTGATACTCCCGCGTTGTATGAGCCGAACAACAGATTGCCAAGCTGCATAAGACCGACAAGCAACAATGTATGCGCTGCCGGCCAATGCAGATCGACAACGCCATCATTCAGAAGATACGTTGCCTGAATCGGGCCGTCGCTCGAATAGTTGCCGGGATAGAATGCAAGAAATGCGGGTATCCACAAGACGAAGATAGTGATGCCGAACAGCGCAACGCGTTTGTATGCGGTGAGATTCGTCAACCACAATGAGAATCTTGACGGAGATACCTCGATGCCTTTATGGCCGTCTTGATACCAATTCCACAGAACCAGTATCGCGGCAATTGCTATGGCTGCGGCGCAGCCATAGCAAAAGCCGCGAATCCAAAGCCAACTGTCTTTGAAGGACATCAGTCCTAAAGACCCATAAAAGGACCTGCCTACGGAAAACACCATACCGAGGGCAAAACCAATAATGGCTGACGCTACGACATCGATGCTCGTGAGTGAAGCCTTGGCCTGAGAAAGAATCTGATTGCTTGTTTTCAGAATCAACGGTTCTCCCTCTTATACTCACGGTTAAGCGTCTGATAGATAATGCCGAATTGCAGATTCGGATTCTCAAACGGCGCTTTCACAGTGAAGGCTTCCGGACAACGGCTCATGAACTTGCCGCGCTCCTTCTTGAAGCGGATGGCCTTCTCGCCGGAGGCATCCGATCCGCGGGACACGGACTCGTAATGGTGGAGTTCGGCCGTGGGCACGAACACCACGCGCAACTGTTCACGAATCACCTTCAGGCAGAAGTCGACATCGTTGTAGTTCACCGCAAGCTCCTCGGTCATGCCATGAACCTTGTCGAAGGCCTCCTTGCTGACCATAAGGCATGCGCCAGTGACCGCTCCCAGATCACGAGCCAGCATGGTGGCTTCGAAATTGCCGGGATAGTTGCGGGACATCTGGTAGTACAGGTGGCCGGGGCCGTCCGGGCCGAAGCTGATGCCGGCATGCTGGATGGTGTTGTCCGGGAACAACAGCTTGGCGCCGGTGATTCCCACATCCTCACGCATGCAAGGTCCAAGCAGCTCCTCAATCCAGTTCGGAGTGATGACCTCGGTATCGTTGTTGAGCAGCAGGTAGTAGTCGCCTTGTGCCTGCTCGGCTCCGAAGTTGATGATGCGGGAGAAGTTGAAGGACGTCATACCTTCCAACTTCACAACCCTCACATGCGGGTCATCCTGTTGTGCCATCTCATAGTATTCGAAGGTGAACGGGTCCACGCTGTTGTTCTCCACGATTACGATCTCGTAGTTGTCGTAGGTCGTGAATTTACGAATCGAGGACAGGCAGTTGTGCAGAACCGGCACAGCATCCTTGTTCGGGATGATGATGGACACCAACGGGTGATCGCCGAGGCTGTAATCGACCTTGAAACGACGCGGCATAAGTGGTGAATCAACGACCTTGCCCTTGATGCCGCATCGCTCCAAATGCGTTTCGACGGAAAGACGGCTGCTGTCGAGCGTATAGTCCTTCTGGTCGGCACGAGCGGCGGTCGACTGGCTGTGGACGCGCCAATGATAAAGCACGCGAGGCTCATGATGCACGTACCGCGACTGCTCGCCGATGCGGAACGTCATATGCCAATCCTGCGAGCCGTCATACTCCTTGCCCGGCAATTCGAGCTTGTCCATGATGGACTTGCGTACGGTAAGGAAATGGCACACGTAGTTCATGCCCAACAGCAGATCTGGATTCCACTCGGTCTTGAAGAACGGCTCTCGATACTTGCCGTTGTCCAGCTTGTCCTCATCGCAATACAGCATGTCCGTGTCGGGATGCTCGTTGATGGCTCGCGTGTAGCAGAACAGCGCATCCGGCTCCAGTACGTCATCATGATCTAGGAAGCACAGGAAATCACCCGAAGCGATCTTGATTCCCTCATTGGTGTTCAGTGTGATGCCCTGGTTCTTCTCCAAGGTCACATGCTGAATACGATGGTCTTTCGCGCACAGTTCGTCCACGGCCTGATTGAGGTCGGCGACTTCCGGAGAAGCGTTCACCAGAAGCAGCTCCCAATTCCGGTAGGTCTGCTTCATGACGGAGTCGGCCATAGCATGCAGGAACTGAATCGGCGTCTTATACAACGGCACGATAATGGAATACTTCGGCTGGACATCGAAAACCGTGCGCTGCTGAATCTCCAGCTCGTTAGCCGAAGCGCGCTGGCGGGTACGGAACCACTTATCGTAATCGCCAGCGGCACAGGCCGGCTCCGTCTGTGTGGCCCACTGGTGGCGCATCAAGTGCGTTTGCGGCGGCAAAGAGCACAGGAACGAATCCTGACGGTCGCTGTCCGGGAACTTCACCCAGACGATGAACGTATCGACTTGGGGGATATGCAGCGAATAGGAGATCTTACGCACGCGCAATCCGGGAAGAGCCGGATCGGTGTCGAGCTCTTCGCCCATGCAAATCCAATCGCCCATGGAAATCTGGTTGCCTTGGCCGTCGAGCGCGATGATATCCACATAATCCTTCGCGCTTTCATCGCCTACCAGCGGAACGGAGACATGGCCGTGGATGATGTCTGTGGCATCGAGGTTATTGATAAGCGCATCCACAACAACATGTGAATCACCCAATAGCATCGCTTTATCGCAATTGCGAATCGTCGAAGCCTCCGCGTTATGCGACAGCCTATTGACATAGGACATCAGCTGCGCGGCTCGCCTGTTGAACGTTTTGGAACCCTGCGCGCGCGTGCGTCCATCCGCGTCCACCGCGCTCACGGACACCGTCTGAGATTGCGCGACGATGGGAAACACCGCGACCGGGCCGCTGGCGGCCTGTACGACCTTCGCAGGAACCTGCTTGCCGTCGGACGTGGTCGAGCTGATGCGGAACTGCCAATCGTCGGAGAGATGTTCCACGTGAATCGCGGAATAGATTTTGCCCGGTCCGCGCACCGTCGCGTCGAAATTCAGCGTTTCGATTTCGCCGGTGGTGCCTGTTGCAGTGGCAGGCCGCTGTCCGTCATCGGTGTTGCGGAAGTAGACGCGCTGCAGATCGATGCCGTCATAGCCCTTGTCATACAGATACGTGAGGTACATGCCGCAAATGCGCTCTCCAAGGTAGCCGGAGACACGGCGAGCCACCGGAGAATAATGAGAGAAGTCGCGCATCTTCTCGTGCGTGGACAGCACGTCGAACAGGAACGCGGAGTATGCGCGGAACAGTTCGCGACGCATCACGAACATATTGCAGACATATACCTTCGTCTGGTTGAGATACTTCTGCGCGCTCGGCCAGATATCCGGGTACTTCAGACGGATGTTATCCATCACGGTATCAAGGTCTTCGATATGGTGGCCGAAGGAATCCCGGTACTGTTCGTAGACGGTGGTTTTCTCCAACGCTTCGATCGGTTCGGGGGCGATGAAATCATGGGCGGTGATGACCTTGCGCATGGCTTCCTCATTGAAGTCGATTCGCTGCAACGTCTCATCGTCATTGCGGTCGAACGTCACATCACCGAAAATGAACGGCTCGTGATGAATCGGATATTCGGTTTTGGAGAAGTTGAAGTACCTGCGGTAGTGCAGGAAGCCGTAATAATCCGCGTCGGTGTTCTGCCAAGCCCAATACTGGCCGGTCAGCTCGCAGTAGGAGCGGTTCTTCTCGGAGATGGAATCGCCCTCATCATCATGCAGCAGATTGGGCATCCGGGAAGCGGCGAGAGCCGCTCCCACCTGAATGGGCTGCAGCAGGGCATTGTCGGGAATATGCGTGTCCAGTTTATGACAGGAGACGAACAGCTTGATGTCTTCAGACATGGATGAGCTACTTTCTTTCGCTGACAGATGCTGTGTCTAGGATACGTCGTTCCCTCTATGTGAGGAATCGACCGGAGCAACGGCCACAGAGGCTACACGTCACCGATGTCGTCCGTACGGGCGCAACGGTACCATAGTGCCCATGGCTGATGAAGTGTTTACTCCTCATAACATCATTGTGACCGGTGGCTGTGGGTTCATCGGGTCGAATTTCGTTCATTACGTGTACAACAACCATCCGGACGTGCATGTCACGGTGCTGGACGCGCTGACGTATGCGGGCAACCTGGAGAACATCAAGGGCATCTTGGGTGACCGCGTGGAGTTCGTGCATGGGAACATCTGCGACGCCGAGCTGCTCGACAAGATCGTGCCGGGTCATGACGCGATCGTGCACTACGCGGCGGAATCCCACAACGACAACTCGATCGCGAACCCGGAGCCGTTCCTGAAGACGAATGTGGAGGGCACGTTCCGCCTGTTGGAGGCGGCCCGCAAGTACGATGTGCGCTACCACCACGTGAGCACGGACGAGGTGTACGGCGACCTGGCCCTGGATGATCCGAACAAGTTCACGGAGGAGACCCCGTACCATCCCTCGAGCCCGTATTCGTCGACGAAGGCGAGCTCGGACCTGCTGGTGCGCGCCTGGCACCGCACGTTCGGCATCCGCGCCACGATCAGCAACTGCAGCAACAACTACGGCCCATACCAGCATGTGGAGAAGTTCATCCCCCGCCAGATCACGAACATCCTCGAGGGATTGCGCCCGAAGCTGTACGGCAACGGGGAGAACGTGCGCGACTGGATCCACACGGACGACCACTCCACCGGCGTGTGGACCATCCTGACCAAGGGACGCTTGGGTGAGACGTATCTGATCGGCGCGAACGGGGAGCGCAACAACATCACGGTGCTGCGCGACATCCTGGCCGTGATGGGCCAGGATCCTGACGCGTTCGACTGGGTGAAGGACCGTCCCGGCCACGACCGCCGCTACGCGATCGACAGCACGAAGCTGCGGACCGAGCTCGGCTGGAAGCCGACGCACACGGACTTCCAGAAGGGCCTGGAGCAGACCATCAAGTGGTACACGGACAACCGCGCCTGGTGGGAGCCCGCGAAGGCCGCTACCGAAGCCAAGTACAAGCAGCAGGGACAGTGATCGGGTATGGTGTTTGATTTCGAGAAGGAGCTGAAGGTCACGGAGACGAACATCCCGGGGCTTTTGGTGTTCGATCTGCCGGTGCATGGCGATAACCGCGGCTGGTTCAAGGAGAACTGGCAGCGTGCGAAGATGACCGCGTTGGGCCTGCCGGATTTCGGTCCGGTGCAGAACAACATCTCGTTCAACGCGACGAAGGGCGTGACGCGCGGCATCCATGCGGAGCCGTGGGATAAGTACATCTCGATCGCGGCGGGTGAGGTCTTCGGCGCGTGGGTGGACCTGCGCCCGGGCGAGTCGTTCGGTCAGGTGTTCACGACGCGTCTGGACCCGTCGAAGGCGATCTACGTGCCGCGCGGCGTGGGCAACAGTTTCCAGGCCTTGCAGGACGGGACCGTGTACACGTATCTGGTGAACGCGCATTGGTCGCTGGAACAGAAGAAGACGTACACGTTTGTGAACCTCGCGGACCCGGAGCTGGGCATCGAGTGGCCGATCCCGTTGGAGGAGTCCGAACGCTCCGAGGCGGACCTGCATCATCCGATGCTCAGGGATGCGAAGCCGATGGAGCCGAAGCGCACGCTGGTGACGGGCTGCAACGGCCAGTTGGGCCGTGCGGTCCGCGCGTACGCGGAGGCGCATGGTCTGCGTGGTTTCGAGTACACGGACATCGACGAGTTCGACTTCTCCGATCCGACCGCGTACGACAAGTACGATTGGAGCCTGTACGGCACGATCATCAACGCGGGCGCGTACACGGCCGTGGATAAGGCGGAGACCGCGGAGGGCCGTCCGGTGGCGTGGAAGGCGAACGCGCAGGGCCCGGCCCTGCTCGCGAGGGTCGCGAAGGACCATCACATCACGCTGGTGCATGTGAGCTCCGACTACGTGTTCGACGGCACCGCGGACCTGCATTCGGAGGATGAGGCGTTCGCGCCGTTGGGCGTGTACGGGCAGACGAAGGCTGCGGGCGACATCGCGGTGGCGAACGCGCCGGAGCACTACATCCTGCGTTCCAGCTGGGTGATCGGCGAGGGCCGCAACTTCGTGAAGACGATGATGATGCTGTCGGACCGTGTCGCGAACCCGGACGACCAGCTGGAGCAGGTGACGGTGGTGGACGACCAGTACGGGCGCCTCACGTTCACGAAGGACATGGCCGAGGCGATCTTCCACCTGCTGGACTCGCATGCCCCGTACGGTACGTACAACTTGACCGGTTCCGGCGCGGTGAGGAACTGGGCGCAGATCGCGTCCCGCGTGTTCGAACTGACGAACGGCAACGGGGAGAAGGTCAAGCCGATCAGCACGGCCGAGTACTTCGCGAACGCGAAGGCGCCGGTCAGCCCGCGTCCCGAGCATTCCGCGCTCGACCTGTCCAAGATCAAGGCCGCCGGCTACACGCCCGCCGACTGGGAGGAAACCCTCGAAGCATACGTGAACAAGGAACTCGGCAAGTAGGACAGATAGGACAAACCGGAAAGGTCTGTCAGCCCATTCCGACGGCCTGATGTCAGTGTGAAAACCGCGCAGAATGACCTGCGCGGTTTTCTGTTTCGCCACTGTCTTGGCTAAGCTGGTGTGAGCTGATTACGACTGTGAAGAAAGCAGGTCCTTATGAAAGGTATCATTCTCGCCGGTGGCTCGGGTACGAGGCTGTATCCGTTGACGACGGTGACATCGAAGCAGCTGCTTCCGGTGTACGACAAGCCGATGATCTACTATCCGCTGAGCGTGCTCATGATGGCCGGCATCCGTGACATCCTTATCATCTCCACGCCGAAGGACCTGCCGAACTTCGAGCGACTGCTTGGCGACGGCAGCCAGTATGGCGTGAAATTCTCCTATGTGGTGCAGCCGTCCCCGGATGGTCTGGCGCAGGCGTTCCTGTTGGGCGAGGAGTTCATCGCGGGTGAGCCGTGTGCGCTCGTGCTGGGCGACAACATCTTCTACGGCAACGGTCTGGGCGCCACGTTGCGCAAGGCGAAGGCGAAGGCGGAGAACGGTGAGGGCGCGTCCGTGTTCGGCTACTACGTGGACGATCCGGAGCGTTACGGCGTGGTCGAGTTCGACGCGGACAAGAAGGCCGTGTCCATCGAGGAGAAACCCAAGCATCCGAAGTCGAACTACGCGGTGACGGGCCTGTACTTTTATGACGAGCGCGTGGTGGAGTTCGCCAAGCAGGTGAAACCGTCCGCGCGAGGCGAGTTGGAGATCACCGACCTGAACAAGATGTACCTGGAGGCGGGCGCGTTGAACGTGCGCACGTTGGGCCGCGGCTACGCGTGGCTGGACACGGGCACGATGGACTCCCTGTACGAGGCGGGCGAGTTCGTGCGCACCGTGCAGCGCGCGCAGGGCCTGCCCATCGCCGTGGCCGAGGAAATCGCCTATGAGAACGGCTGGATTACCCGCGAGCAGCTGCTTGAGGCCGCCGAGAAGTACGGCAAGAGCCCGTACGGCAAGCATCTCAAGGATGTGGCCGACGACAAGATCATCGTTAAGCCGAAAGCTGCCTGAAGCCGTTTGAAGTTTTCGCACGGAGGAAGAAGTATGCCCACCGTTTCATTTGTCGTCATTGCGTATAACGTCGAGCGATATATTGCCGATTGCCTGCAGAGTCTGCAAAACCAGACCAATCCGGATTTCGAGGTCGTTGTTGTGGACGATGCGAGCACCGATTCCACGAAATCGGTCATCGAATCCGCGATACAGAATGATTCACGCTTCTCGTTGATCGCTAAAGACAAAAATGAGGGTGCGCATCTTGCCCGGCGTACGGGCGTCTCCCATGCCACCGGTAAGTACGTGGTGTTCGTGGATGGTGACGACCGTCTGCAGGATACCGCATGCGAAGTGCTTTCCTCATATGCGTCCGGTCGGAATTTCGATATTCTGCGATTCGGTCGTACCGTGGTCCCCCACGGTTCGGCCAATCAGGATACGGCGCTCCAGGAGGAGCGGTCGTTCAATCTACATACCGAAGACATGCATGGTGAGGATGTGCTGAGGTCGGTGTTCTCCGAAGATTTCGGAACCCGCAACACGTGGAGTCTTATCGACTGCATGTTCGACGGCGAATTCGTTCGTAGTGGATTCGCCGCAACGTATGATGAACCGCTTGGACGCATGCAGGATTCATACGAGTTCTTCGTATTGGCTTCACGGGCGAAAACAATGCGGTTCTTCATGGAATACCGTGGTCTTCGCTACAATCTGGGTGCCGGGGTGTCCGGTTCCGGTCTTGAGACGTTGCAGAAATTCGAGCATGGCCATACGGGAATCCATTCCTCCATGAATGCTGTGCTGCGGTATGCGGCCGACTCCGGTGACGACAACATGACTCGTTGCGCGCAATGGTACAGGCATGTGGTGCTTGGAATCGTGGGACGTGAATGGGTGATGAGGTTGACGGAGACCGATCAGATTGCCGGTATGCGTTCGCTGCGCCGTGTTTGGGGTGATGAGAATACCGCTTACATGTTGTTGGATCCTCTTACGGCACGTGCGCAGTGGTTCGTCGACCATGATGCGGTCCCGTCGGATGCGGATCCGTATCGTCGCTGGTTGACGTTGCTGAACAGTCTGGATTTGAACGGCATTTCCGATACGGTTATTCAGCAACGCGTGAACGGTTTCCTCGCGTTGAAAGGGAAACTGGACAAGCACGAGTTCGAAATCAAACAGGCGAAAATAGCCGAGCAACAAGAGCGATATCGGCAGCAACTCCAGCTGGAAGAGCAACGCCGCGTGTTGAAAACAGGAACGCCCATTCGCCGTGTGGTTGATGCGGTGTTCCCGGAAGGTAGCGAACGACGTAACCTACTGCGCCGTGCCGCGCATCGGATTCTTCACCGTTAAAAGGAACGGAGATATGACTGTGCCATCCAAAGGACGTCAATGGAAACGATGCGGTATTTACTGCATCTACGCCAAATACGGTCATGTAGCGCGCTACGTGGATTATTTCCTGAGCAAGCTCGTGAAATCACTGGACCAGCTGGTCATCGTCGCCAACGGCGAACTGGACGCGGACTCTCGTAAGAGGCTTGAACGATTCGCTGATAGGATCATCGTTCGTGAGAACAAGGGCCTTGATATCGCCGCATACCGCCAAGCGCTGCTTTCAATCGGGTGGAGCAAGCTTGCCGCCTACGATGAGGTCATCTGCCTGAACGATACGATTCTGGGACCGGTTTTTCCGTTCTCGGAGATGTTCGAAACAATGGACGGCAAGAACGTTGATTTCTGGGGCATCACCGCATATCCGCACGACGTCGCCTTCGGCGAGGAGATTCCGACGCATCTGCAATCATATTGGCATGCGTATCGGAAATCCCTGATCACTTCCAAAGCGTTCCAGCGTTATTGGGAAACCATGCCCGTGTATGAAGACTACGCGGAGGCGACACGTAAGCATGAGATGACGTTCACCAAACGGTTCGCCGATCTTGGATTTACCTGGGCCTCATATATCGACTATGACAAGTACCGGTCGCGTTCGACGTATCCGATGCTGTACGACCCGGTTTCCCTGATTCGCGACGACCGATGCCCGGTGTTCAAGAAGCGTTCCTTCTTCGTTGAATACCAGTACTATTTCAACCAGACCGCCGGTCAGCCCGGTATGGAACTGTTGGAGTATCTGCGCCGGCATACCGATTACGACACCGATCTGATATGGGACGCGGTACTGCCGGCATACAATATTGCGGATATCGCAAAAGCCGTGCATCTCAACTACGTGTTGCCGACCCGTACCGTCAATCCTCGTGAGGACGGGGATGCTCCGGTGCGTTCGGCGTTCATCTACCACGTCTATTTCCTCGACTTGCTGGACCAGACGCTGGGATATCTTGCCAATCTGCCTGAGGACACCGACCTGTACATCACGACGAATGAGTCGAAAATCGACGACATCCGCAAGGCAATGGATAAGCGTGGCTTCACTCATACGGTCGATTTCATCCCGGTGCAAAACCGCGGTCGTGACGTGTCGGCGCTGCTCGTCGGAGCGAAAGACGTCGTTCTCGGTGGAAAATATGATGTCGTCGGTTTCGCGCACGACAAGAAGTCCGGGCAGAACCAGCAGAACGGGCATCAGGGGACCGAGACCGAAGGATTCGCCTACAAGCTGCTGGAGAACACGCTCGGCTCCAAGGATTATGTGCGGAATATATTGACGTTGTTCGCGAATAATCCGCGCTTGGGTATGGCGACTCCGCCGCCGCCTATCCACGCCCTTTATTTCGCGCATACGGTGCCGCACGATTGGGGCATCAACTTCGACATCACCAAGGATCTGCTGGAAAACAAGCTTCACATCCACGTTCCTCTGGATGAACGCAAGCCCAGCGTATCCGCCATCGGATCGTGCTATTGGTTCCGTGTGGAAGCGTTGAAGCCCCTCTACGAATATGGGTGGCGGTACGAGGACTTCCTGCCGGAAGGCAAGATGGGTGTCGATGGCACCATCTCGCACGCCATCGAACGGGCCAATGGCTATATCGCCCAATCGCAGGGGTATTACCCTGCATGGGTGATGTCCGACAAGTACGCACGCATCGAAGTGGACTCCCTGTACTACACCGCGCAGGGCTTCATGGACACCACCAGTGGCGTGCGACGCGGCGAAAGCGTGATGGAGAGCCTCGGCAGCCTGAGGTCGTCGTTGACGTTCGTTGGCCGGCTGCGCCGTACGACGCATCTTGCGCTCGGTAAAGTGTTCCGTGCGGTGACTTACCCGCTACCCAAACCTATGCAGAGCCGGTTGAGGAAAGCCGCTTGGGTGCCGATTCGCACGGCATATGCGGTGCTGAAGAAAGTACGCTCCGGTTTGCATCGATAGAGACGAGTGGCAGGTGGATTCGGCGGAGAAAGTCGGGAAATCCCCTGTCTGAGTAGAATAAGGTGTTTATGAAGAAAGCATGGGACAGACTCCGCGACCGTTACCATTACTCACTGGTGGTGTTCAAGGAGCTTGTGAAAACCGATTTCCAGTTGCGCTACCAAGGTTCCTTCCTTGGAGTACTGTGGTCGGTGCTGAAGCCGCTGATGTTGTTCGCGGTGATGTACATGGTGTTCGTCCGATTCCTGAAGTTCTCCGACGGTACACCGAGCTTCGCCATCTCGCTGTTATGCGGTACCTGCCTGTGGAGCTTCTTCAATGAATCCACATCCATGGGCATGTCCGCGATTGTGAACCGCGGTGATCTGCTTCGCAAGATTCATTTCCCCAACTACATCATCGTCGCCTCCACCACGATGGGCGCCATGATTTCCCTGGCCATCAACCTGCTGGTCGTCATCGTGTTCGGCTTCTTCGCCAATGCGCATTACACGTGGCATGTGCTTCTGGTCCCATTGAATATCCTGCAGCTATATGCGATCGCACTTGGCGTGGCTCTGGTGTTGGCCACGCTGTACGTGTATTTCCGTGATGTCGCGCATATTTGGGAAGTCGTTTTGCAGGCGATGTTCTACGCCACGCCTATCATCTACCCGATTACGATGATCACCCAGCGTGCGCCTGAACTGGCTTGGGTGACCAAGCTGCTCATGTTGGTTCCAACCACGCAGACGATCATGGATATCCGACATAATCTCATCTCACCGGAGGACGTGCCGACGATTTGGACGCTGGTGGACAACCGTTTGCTGTGCTTGTTGCCGTACATGCTGTCTGTAGTGATTCTGTGGTTCGGTATCCACGTGTTCCGCAAGCATAGTGCCAAGTTCGCGGAGGTGCTCTGATGACTGTCGTTGAGAATAACGTCAATACTGGCAACGCCGCCACGGCTGCAGATGTGGCGGATGAACGTCCGGTCGTGCTGAAGGTCGACCATGTCGCCAAATCCTTCCGTCTGCCGACGGAACAGGCCAGCGGCCTGAAGATGGCCTTCCTGAACTGGACCAAGGGCATTAAGGGCTATACCGAACAGAAGGTGCTCCGCGATATCAGCTTCGAAGTGCATCAGGGCGACTTCTTCGGCATCGTCGGACGTAATGGTTCCGGAAAATCCACCCTGCTGAAAATCATCTCCCAAATTTATGTGCCGGAACAGGGCACGGTGGATGTCCGAGGCAAGCTGGTGCCGTTCATCGAGCTTGGCGTGGGGTTCAACCCCGAACTGACCGGACGTGAGAACGTGTATCTCAACGGTGCGCTGCTCGGCTTCACCCGTGACGAAATCGCCGCCATGTATGACGATATCGTCGAGTTCGCCGAACTGGGCGAGTTCATGGACCAGAAGCTGAAGAATTACTCCAGCGGTATGCAGGTGCGACTGGCGTTCTCCGTGGCCATCAAAGCCCAGGGCGACATTCTTGTGCTCGACGAGGTGCTTGCCGTCGGTGATGAGGCGTTCCAACGCAAGTGCGACAACTTCTTCTCTGAGGTCAAGAAGGATCCGACCAAGACGGTCATTCTGGTGACGCACAGCATGGACTCGGTGAAGAAGTACTGCAATAAGGCCATTCTGATTAAGAACGGCGAAATCATCGAGCGTGGTGATAAGGACGTGGTGGCGGACCGTTACACGTTGGAGAATTTCGCAACGAAGAAAACCGAAAAGGAAGACGATGCGGATAATGCGTATCCGACCGGTCTGAATGCACGTGTTCCGTTCCTGAAGATCTGGCCGGTTTCCAACCAGCTGTCGGATGGTGTTGAACCGTTCCGCTTCGATGTCGAATACGAGTTCGCGGAGGATGTTTCCTTCTATCTGGCCATTTCTTTGATTGACACGAAACGAGGTGGCGTCGTCTGCGATTCGGGTTCGGTGCCGATGAAGCAGCGTGGACGGCAACGTGTTGGTTTTGAGATTCCGGTCAGCGACTTCAACAACAGTGATTTCAAACTGCTTGTCTCGTTGCGTCTGGACAATCCCGAAGACCCCAACAGGACGGATATGATCGCCTTCACCAATGACGACAATTCCTGCTTCTTCGCTGTCCGAAACAACAGGAACAAGACCTACGCGTTGTTGAGCGACCGCGCTCTGCAATTCAAGATGATTCAGTGACGAGGCGTCTTTTCGTTCGAATTGGATGGTGTCTGCAGCTCGATTGAGGTCGGCAATATAGCTAAGTGACTATTGCCGGCCCTCAATTCGTATGTGCTTTTGTTTCGTGGATTGGAGCCAATGATGGCAATTAAACATAAACATATGAGTGAAACCGTCGATGATATGACCACCGGATGGCGACGGATACTGATTGGTTCCGGCTTCTTTTGCCTCAGCGTTATGATGCTGTGGTGGTGGTACTGCGCGATCAGGGCGACGTCGCCACAAATGATTGACATTGATGTGAGTGGGAATAATCGTTATTCAACGATTTTGCTGGTTGTTCTGCTTGTATTCATTGTGGCGGTATCGGTGTTTGCAAAAGTGAGACAGGCCGTTCGTGGCATCTGGCATATGATGGTGAGGTATAAGTGGATTCTTTTCGTCATCGTGATTTGCTGGCAAATCGTGATGTTCTTCGCATTAGGGCCGGCAACGGGCTTTGATGCCGAATGGGTTATTGACTATGTCGTCAATCCGCAAGTCATTACGGACAAAGGGTTGGACGGAGCTTCCTATCTTTCCAATTCCCCTAACAACTACCTCCTGTTCTTCGTTGAACTCGGGATTTACAAGGCTCTTCCCTTTGTGACAAGCCCTGAAGCGCTGTTGCTTGTAATGCGAGTGATTTCCGTTCTGGTAGTTGACGTTTGTGCTATCGGAATGTATGCAGTGGCCAAGCGGTATCTTAATGATTCGGTAGCCAATATCGTTCTCCTGCTTTGGTGTATCCTCCTCGGCCTGTCGGGATGGTGCCTGCATCCGTACAGCGATACCTTTTGCATGCCGTTCACGGTGATCAACTGCGCTTTCTGCTTCTGGCTGCTGTCGCAGAAAACCATTGATAAGGCTTTTCTGTCCAGTTGGAAGAATCCGGTTCTTATCTTCCTGTTTGGCCTGAATCTGGCGGTCACCTATAACTTGAAGCCATCAGCTGTGATTCCTGTAATCGCATTGTTGGTTGCATTGCTTCTGAAAATGAATCGCCGATACTGCGTCGCATTGCTGGCGTCACTCATTCTCATGGCCGGTGGCTTCCTGTGTGCGAATGTTCCCTACAACCATGCTGTCCGCACTCAGCAGCTCGTCCCCTACAACCATGAGCTGTCGCTGTCCCCACAGCATTATGTCATGATGGGAATGACCGGCACCGGCGGATATTTGGAATCCGAGTACCAATTCACTATGTCGCATCTCACGTATCAGGAGAAGGTGGATGCGAACAATGCCGTCATCAAGCAGAGGCTGCGCCAATATGGCGTTGTAGGATACTCCACTTTTCTGCTGACGAAGTTCAGAAACTTCACCTCGGATGGCTCGTTCGGCGTTCAGCGATATGCCGGCAATGTTTTCCTGCCTAGACCATTTGCGAATGAGCCACTGAACGCCGTCCATGAAAATCTTTTTATCCAAAAAGTATCCCATCTTTACACTGGCGGTTCCAACTCCAACAGAACGCTGATTCAGATAGAGCAGATTTTCTATATTTTGTTGGTGAGTGGAATCCTGATGAATTGTTTGAGAATGTCTAGGACTTTCTTTAAGGAGGAAGAGGTACTTTCGATAGAGAAGTCCGGAGAACATGTTTCTTACGATGTATGGCTCGCCATTGCCATGGTCGGTGCAATCATTTTTTTACTGATTTTTGAATCCGGGCATTCCAGGTATCTGATACAGTTCCTTCCGATTATGTTGTTCATGTCGGGGATTGGGCTTTCCTCAATTTCGTATGTGCGGAAATAAACGCAGGAATAAGCGTTGTCCCGCCTCTTCGGAGGAAGAGACGGGACAACGCTTATTCGTCTGACGCGAATCACGCGATTCTAGGTATCTCCACTTCCGGACTACTCAGAACGATTCGATCAGTCCCTGCGGAACAGGTCCCTTGTGTAGACCTTGCCTGCCACGTCCTTGAGGTCGTCGTTCCAACGGTTGGAGATGATCACATCCGCTTCGCGTTTGAACGCGTCCAAGTCGTGCATGACCTTGCTGCCGAAGAAATCGGGTGCGTCGAGCGTCGGCTCATAGACGACGACCTCGATGCCGCGCGACTTGATGCGCTTCATCACGCCCTGGATGGCGGACTGGCGGAAATTATCGGAACCGCTCTTCATCGTCAGACGATATACTCCCACCACAGGTTTGGTGGCGCCGTTCACCTTGGCCCGGTCGACGAGCTCCTCGATTTCGTAGGCGATGAAGTCCTTACGCGTGCGGTTCGACTCCACAATTGCTTCGATGAGGTTCTGCGGCACCTTATCGTAATTGGCGAGCAGCTGCTTCGTGTCCTTCGGGAGGCAGTAGCCGCCATAGCCGAAGCTTGGATTGTTGTAGTCGTCGCGGATGCGCGGATCCATGCACACGCCCTTGATGATTTCGCGCGTGTTGAGGCCGCGGCTTTCCGCATACGTGTCTAATTCGTTGAAATAGGCGACGCGCAACGCGAGATAGGTATTGGCGAACAGCTTGATTGCTTCTGCCTCGGTTGTGCCGACCACCAGCTGGGGGATGCCCCTCGACCCATCCGGGTTGACGCGGTTCTTCTCCTCCGGGGCGGCACCGTGGGCGAGCAGGTCCACGAACGTGTGCGCCGCCTGCACGGCCTCCGCATCATCCTGCGGCGCGCCGACCACGATGCGGCTCGGATGCAGATTGTCGTACAGGGCGTGGCCCTCACGCAGGAATTCCGGAGAGAACAGGATACGGTCGTCGTGGAACCGTTCGCGAATCTGCTGGGTGTAACCAACCGGAATCGTCGACTTGATGACGATCCATGCGGTTTGGTCGTACTTGCGGATCGCCTCGATCGCCGCCTCCACGCTGGACGTGTCGAAGTAGTTCTTCTGGGCGTCGTAATTCGTCGGCGTGGCTATCACTGCGTAATCCGCTCCCGTATACGCCTGTTCCGGGTCGAGCGTCGCCTGAAAGTCCAACGGCCGCTCGCCGGACCGGTCCGCATCGAGGAATGCGGTGATCTTGCTATCCACGATGGGGCTCTTGCCGTTGTTGAGCAGCTCGACCTTCTCAGGCACGATGTCCAACGCGTGCACCTCATTATGTTGCGACAGCAGCAACGCCACCGACAATCCGACGTAACCAGTACCGGCAACCGCAATCTTCACGGGACACTCCTTCTACGATGCGCTACACGTAATTCTAGCCGTGGTCGGAGCGCAACAGTAAAGATGCTACGTGATTCTATCGTGAACTGAACTACGTGACGATGCCTTCTTACCTATGCTGTGTGCTCGGTACATTGAAGAAATCGGTATTGGCGAGATAACCTTTGCCGGCAGTCATGTCGTATTGGATGAGCCGATACTCTTTGAGCAGGGTTTTCTGCTGTTTGGAGAGGTCCTTGCGTTTCACAACATCGCCGTTCTTGTCCAGATATGTGGTGGATGTATCGTTCGTGAAACCGCCCTCGCCGAGCACGAGTCGTTCCACGGCAGGCAGCTTGGTGCGTACGGTGGACAGGAACGCGAGATAAGGAGACACTTTCGCGTTCATGTGCTCACTGGCCATTTCCATGAAATAGTTCGGTGATGTGTAGTTCGTGCCGGCTTTCGATGGGCTGAGCTTCATACCGGAGCCGGCCCCATTGGATAGAGAATGGTCATTGCCGGTGTTAGGTGTCAGTTTTTGGTATGTTCATCGCCTTCTCCCGTATGCGGTTCCGCTCGAGACTGGTCAATTCCGTGGCATCTTGGACTCTGGGGGTGTATCTTATTACGGATCATCCGTTCGTCCGCGAATTGCTTTGGACTCAGTGGTTTGCCTTCGATAAGTACTACCAGACGAGATTGCCGATTGTATGGATGCTGGCGATTTCCGCCTTCGTTTTCGTCGTCGCGCTCATGCTCGAGGCGATTCGCAAATCGTTGTTTGCGATTATCTTCAATCGGGAAGGTGTTTTTGAACGTATGTGGGGCATCGCGGTACATTCGATTGGTTCCGTTTCCAATATCAGATAGGAACAGTGTCAATCACAACAACGGAGGTAGCGTGCCTAGCTCATGCTGAGATGGATCGAATGATGGAGTGAATCCCTACTGCTTACTTCATGTTCTTGACCTTGCGGTCGTAGACGTATTTCTCCAGCAGACGGATGCGGCGGGTAATAGTGCAGTAGAAACGATGCTGGCGGGAAAGGTTGGCGAGCAGCTGGTCGAGTTCCGTCTTATCGGTCTCATGCTGGGCCTGATTCTCGGGCAGGTTGAAGTCGGGGGACGTGGTCTCTTCCGTGCAGGCTCCCACCATCGTGTAGTAGCTTCGCATCGGCAGCACGCCGTGTTCCAGACAGAAGCGGAAGTTGTGCGCGCCAGCGGCGAAATTGTCATGGTAGAAACCGAAACTGCGCTCCTGATGCGTGACGGAACCAGCGGACTGCAGCCAGTTATACAGGTTCACGTTGAGATCGGCGACTTTATCCATGCGGGCGTACAGTTCGCCGGCGACCATCACATCCTGCGCGTACATGCCTTCCGGGAATCGCACGCCGTCCCATAGTTCGCGCTTGTACAGGCGGCACCAGTTCGCCTCGTTGAAATAGCGGGCCTCCGTGTTGTGGCCAAGCTTGTCGCCGATCAGGCGCAGGCTCTTGCAGAATACGGTCTGGTAGGCGTTCAGCGGATTCGTGAACACGCTCACATGTTCAGGTTCGGCGGCGCCTTCACGGGCTTCCATCGCGACTTCCTCGATCTGGGAGACGCCGAACTGCCTCCAGCGGGCCTTGCTCATGTCCGCGCCGGTCGAAATCAGCGCGTGCAGCAGCAGTTCGATGTTGCGGCGGTCGAGGATGTCGTCGTTGTCGGCGAACGCGATGTAATCGCCGTGCGCCGCATCCAATCCGGCGTTCTGCGCCTTCGCGATGCCACCATTCGTCTGGTGGATAACGCGCACGCGATTGTCTCGCCGCTGGTATTCGTCCAGAATCATCGGGCTGGAATCGGTGGCGCCGTCGTCCACGAGGATGATTTCCAGATGCTCGTACGACTGCCGAAGAATCGAATCCACGCAGTAACGCAGGTATTTCTCGGCGTTGTACACCGGCACGATGATCGAGACAAGCGGCGAAACCTGCGTCATGGCGAATCCTTCTAACGTGTCTGCGCCCTGCGGCCGTAACCGGCAGGCCGCCCTGTTTATGCGGACATGAACAGTATGTCACAGGGTAGGCGCACGTCGCGCGTGCACCAAGTAAAGCCGAAACCCAGCCTGCGCAAGCCGGAAGCCCGAAGCCTATAGGAGCCGCTGAATTCGGAATCGCATGTGTACATAGGTGCTTCTCGCTACACTGGTGGACAATGAAACGCGTGTGGAATCGCACATGAAATCATGAAAGGTTTTGAGTCATGGCAAATGCGGCAGAGAATACGCAGCACGGCCCGTCGGAGGGCGCGCAGTACCCGGATTTGGTAATTGTCGGCGCGGGCCTGTTCGGTCTGACGGTGGCGCAGCAGGCGGTGGAGCACACCGGCGCGCGCGTGCGCATCATCGATATCCGTGACCACATCGGCGGCAACGCCTACTCGTACATGGATAAGGAAACCGGCGCGGAAATCCACAAGTATGGCGCGCACCTGTTCCACACCTCCAATAAGCGTGTGTGGGACTACGTGAATCGTTTCACGAGCTTCACGAACTATGTGCACCGCGTGTATGCCACGCATGACGGCGAGGTCTATCCGCTGCCGATCAACCTGGGCACCATCAACCAGTTCTTCCATGCGCATTACACGCCGGCCGAGGCGCAGAAGCTTATCGCCGGGCAGGCGGGCGAGCTGGCCGGCACCGATCCGGCCAACCTGAACGACAAGGGCATCCAGCTCATCGGCCGACCGCTGTACGAGGCGTTCATCAAGAACTACACGGGCAAGCAGTGGCAGACCGATCCTGCTGAGCTGCCCGCGTCGATCGTCAAGCGTCTGCCGGTGCGCTTCAACTACGACAACCGCTATTTCAAGGACACGTGGGAGGGTCTGCCCGCGGACGGCTACACCAAGTGGATGGAACGCATGATCGACGATCCGCGCATCACGGTTTCGCTGGGCGTGGACTTCTTCGACGAGTCCCAGCCGTACAACAAGGAGGCGCTGAAGGCCGCGGGCGTGCCGGTGGTGTACACGGGTCCGGTGGACCGTTACTTCGGTTACGAGCTTGGCGACCTGAAGTGGCGCACGGTGGACTTCAAGGAGGTCCGTTACGATGAGGGCGACCATTTCGGTTGCCCGGTGATGAATTTCTCGGACGCGGACGTGCCGTACACGAGGGCTATCGAGTTCAAGAACTTCAACCCGGAGCGTCGCGAGCGGCAGAATCCGGACAAGACGGTGGTGTGGGAGGAGTACAGCCGTTTTGCCGAGCGTGGCGACGAGCCGTACTATCCGATCAACACCGATGCGGACAAGGCCCTGTACGCGCGGTACGAGGCCAAGGCCGCGGCCGAGCCGAACACCGTGTTCGGCGGCCGCTTGGGCACCTACAAGTACTATGACATGCACCAGGTGATCGACACCGCCCTGACCGCCTACGAGGAACAAGTCGCGCCGCTGCTGAAGAAGTAGACCGTCGTTTCACCAGAGGATTAACGATTTAGCTTGAAACCGACTGAATATTGCTGAGGCAATAGCCGGTTTCAGGCTTCTGTGTTTTTTGGGAAGCCAAATTTCCTGGGGTACTTAAGGCTCGCCACGAGGAGTACAGTTGTCTGTAACGCACAATGTGGCGCGTAAGACGAGGGGCGCATCTCGCAAGTGGGGTGCGATGCAGTTGAAGGAGTGCATGTCATGACTGATCCGAATGTCAATCCGAACGGCCAGGTGCCGGGGCAGCAAGCTGACGCCAATCCGACTGAGCCGTTAAATGCGATGACGGGGGAAGCAGGAACCGCCGCCAACAATGCTCCAACCCAAGCACTCGCAGCGGGCGAACAGCCCACTCAGGCGTTCACTCCTGTTGAACAGCCTACGCAGGCGTTTACACCTGCCGAGCAGCCCACCCAGCCTTTTGCGCCGGTCAATCAGCCGGTACCGCCTACGCAGGCTTTGCCACCAGTGACTCCTGCCGCTGCGCCCGCGCCCGCACCGGCAGCACCCAATTCGCCCTATCCGGGGGCGGCTCCGGCAGGCGGATCGGTTCCTCCGGTCTACGGCAGCGTCAGTGCTCCGGTATATCCGGGCGGCGGGGCCGTGCCTCCGCAAACGCCCTATAACCCGTATATGCAAGGCGGCCAACCGAACGGCCAGCCGGGATGGTCTGGTTCTTACGGCAGTGTGCCGCCTGAAGCGAACCAGAAGTACAACGGCCTGGCTATTGCCGGTTTTATCTGCTCGTTCCTTGTCTCACTCCCCGGTCTGATCCTGAGCATCGTGGGCCTCAACCAGATTAAGAAACAGGGCGGCAAGGGCAAGGGCTTGGCCATCGCCGGCATCATCATCAGTGCGGCGGGCATGGTGATACAGGTAATACTGGTCATCGCGCTGATCGTCGGCGGTGTCTCGTACACCAGCAAGGCTATAGATGAGGCGAAAACCGATTCCTTCTATAGTCAGTCCTCTTCGGGCAACGGTGATAGCAGCGATAAGAGCAAAGCTCAAGATAATCTTGACGATGCGCTGGACGACACGTTGGGCGAAACCCATGACGATCTAACCGACGGCGATTATGGGCTGTACGATTCGATTCAGGATTTCGTCGACTCTTTGGAATTCAAGGACTCCATTGAATCCGAAGCGGATACGTTTGCAGACACCGGCATCACCTTCAACTACCGTGTCGACGGTGACACCTTGGTGTACGAGTACGTGCTCGACGACAGCTATGCCTCGCTAGGCGATACCGCCGCTTCCTCACTGGATGCTATGGACAGCACCTATCAATCCACCGCGAATCTGCTGGGCTCGATGTGCAAGACCTCCAGCGGCAAGGCATCATTGCGCGTCATCATGCACACGCAAAGCGGCCAGTCGCTGTATGACAAAACCTGGACCGAAAAGTAGCAATCCCAGCGAACGTGCGTTTTGGTCGATTGAAGGCCGGTCTGCTTGCTCCTTGGACGGATGCTTCTGCGGAAGGAACCGCCAAGGAGTAGGCTTACAGGCATGAGACTCGCACGTTTTTCTTTGAATGATTCGCCGCGCTACGCCTTCGTGCAGAAGGACGAAACGGACGGCAAGGACTACCTCATCGAACTGGACGGCCATCCGCTGGCCGGCGACCAGGTCAAGCCCACCGGCACTCGTTACCCGGTCGACGGCGATGGCATCCGTCTGCTCTCCCCGGTCATCCCCTCCAAGGTTTACGGTCTGGCCAAGAACTATGAGGCCCACGCCCAGTTCATGCACGAGGCCGGCCACTCCGAAATCGCCCACGCGCCGGAAGACATGGTGATCTTCACCAAGCCGTCCACCTCGGTAATCGGCCCCGACGACCCGATTGTGTACCCGGCCTGCTCCAAGGACATGAACTTCGAGCCGGAAGTGGCCGTGGTGATGGGCCGTATCGCCAAGAACGTGACCGTCGAGAACGCGATGGATTACGTGCTCGGCTTCACCTGCGTCAATGATGTGACGTTGCGCGATCTGCAGGGCATCGACCCCACGTGGACGCGCGCCAAGGGCTTCGATACCTCCTGTCCGCTTGGCCCGTGGATCGTGATGCGTGACGACCTCGACTGGAAGGACGCCAAGATTTCCTTCACGCTGAACGGCGAGGATGTACCGATGGCGTCTGGCACCACCGCGAACCTGATTCACGGCATCCCCGAGCAGATTGCCGCCATTTCGTCGTTCTCCACGCTGCTGCCTGGCGACGTCATCATGACCGGCACCCCGAACGCCTCCGGCCACCTCGACCCAGGCGACGAGACCATCGTGCACGTCGAAGGCATCGGTGATCTGCGCAACGTAATCGTTCGGGCGTGACTCGTTCTGGCTCCCCTCTCTGAGGGGAACCGTCCAGGCGGAGAAGCTGACTGAGGGAACCAAGAACGCGCCTTACGCTCCCGGCAGAAGTGCGTGCAGGGCGGTCATCACCACCAGGCTGATGATGGCCGTCACTGTCAGCGAGAAGCCGGCGAGTTTGGCGTTGCCGGTCAGCGAATCGGTGAACTTAGTTGAGAAAATCGTGATCGGGGCGAAGGAGCCCAGCACGATGATCTCGCGAATCCTCATGTCAAACTGCCGACCGCGCCGAGACGCCGGGACAGTTCCGTGCCGGCAAGCCGCAGCTTGGTCTTAAGCGACCGCTCCTGTTCGGGGCGCAGCGATCCGCTCACGAAAGTGAGAGCCAGCCCGGCGATGGGAAAGTCGTTGTAGTCGCGCACAGCGACGGCGTATGAATCAAAGCCGGGCGTCACGTCTCCGTGTTCCTCGGCAAAACCGGTGCGTTGGGTTTCGGCGAGCGTTGCCTCCAGCTCCTTGGGCGATTTGGGGCCGATGCCGGTGCGGTCGGTGAACGCCTGACGATTGGGATATAGCGCGCGGACCTGATTGCGGGGGAGTGCGGACAGAATGGCCCGCCCGGTGGCGGTCAGGTGACTGGGTAGGCGCACGCCCACGCCTGACACTAGCGGCGGGCGATGCGCGGCGCGCTCCTCAATCACATAAATGATTTCGTTGCCGTGCAGCACGGCCAGATGTCCGTTTTCGCCGGTCTCGTCAACAAGACGCGCCAACACCGGATGCGCGACCTGCGATACACGATGTTGGCGAGAATAGGCCGATCCCAGCTCGAAAGTCTTGAGTCCGATGCCGTACGCGCGCTGCTCGGCAAGGCGGGTGACCAGTCCGTGACGCTCCAAAATCTCCAACAATTGGTACACCGTGGAGCGCGGAATGCCGAGTTCGCGAGCGAGCGTGGCGGCTTGCGTCTGACCATTGCTCGCGATGAACTCGAGGATGTCGAGCGTACGGTCGGCCGCCGGAGCCAGCGAGACATGTGGCGCGGATGATGATGTCTGATGTTCCCGTTCTGATGGCTTCACCTGCGCCCGCTTGACGGTACGTGGCTCGGTGAAGGCGTATTGCTGCGAGGCATGGCTCATATTTCCATCACCTTACATGTCTGAGATTTCAGACACAAGATGGACGAAGTGGCTTATGGCGGGCATCCGACTGAGGTGAAATGGCCAAGGTTTGATTACTCGGGGAGCGATTGGTTGCGTTTGCGTCGCCTGCTGTTGATGGGCAGGTGCGGTGAGCGAATGCGGGCAGTCGCGGATCCCCGGCGAAGCATGTGCCGCATATGTCGTATATGCGGAATGCGGCACATATATAGAAAGGTATGAGCATGGCAGAGCAGACGGTCACCGTAGGTGTTGGAGCGCTGAGCATCGAGGACGTTATCGCCGTAGCGCGCGGCGGTGCCAAAGTGGCGATTTCGGACGAATCGAAGCATGAGATGGCGCTGAGTCGCGCGGTTATCGATCATTTGGCCGACGACACCGTGCCGCATTACGGTATCTCCACCGGATTCGGCGCGCTCGCCTCCACCTCCATCCCCAAGGAACAGCGTGCGCAGCTGCAGAAAAGTCTGATTCGCTCGCATGCCGCCGGTGCCGGACCAGAAGTGGAGCGTGAGGTGGTGCGCGGCCTGCTGGTGCTGCGCCTGAGCACCCTGTGCACCGGACGCACCGGTGTGCGCCCGGAAACCGCGCAGGTCTACGCCGATATGCTGAACGCCGGCATCACCCCGGTGGTCTACGAATACGGTTCACTCGGATGCTCCGGTGATTTGGCGCCGCTCGCAGCCTGTGCTTTGGTGGCGATGGGTGAAGGCGAGGCCCGCAACGCTGACG